>Ga0307518_10001025_pt1 | contig 20906 bp, 15 predicted proteins | sample 25_EM_MG_FD_203889 | JGI IMG/M metagenome (GOLD analysis project Ga0307518, IMG submission 203889) | Populus trichocarpa ectomycorrhiza microbial communities from riparian zone in the Pacific Northwest, United States - 25_EM | ecosystem: Host-associated > Plants > Roots > Unclassified | place...
CGGGAAATCACGGGTCAGCTGACTATTTCATAACTAGAAGTGTTATTGCTTTTCTGCACTTTCTGGTGGGTGGGCTCTCTAGCCCCTTTTAAGGCTGTAAAATCCTGGGCTGATAATCTTGATTTTTTCTTTCTTTTCTGGAATAGATAAATTAATAGAAAAACTAAAAACTAAGGGCACGTTTGGGTTGGGAACGCAGCTGCAGCTGCGTTTCCAAAAAAATTGAATTTTTTTTTTTACTAAAATTTAATATGGGTTGTATGGTTTGGATTGTTTTGATGTGTTGATGTCAAAAATGATTTTTAAAAAATAAAAAAACATCATTGGCATGTATTTTGGCACGAAAAGTTATTTGAAAAGCACCTGCAACCACACTGCCAAACATGCTCTAAAAACGAGTTTGAGATTCACAATCCACGGGCTTCTTTGGTGGCATGCTTTTTTCGTGAGCATTTGGAAATATAGTTGTACTCATATTTTTAAAATATTTAATTTTTTTTATATGTTTTGGATTTTTTTTAAAAATAAAAAAAATCATTTTAATGCATTTCAGCATAAAAAACACCTTAAAAAATAACCGCAACTACACTCCCGAACAAGCTGTTAGTGTCACCTAGTGTTTTAGTATTACTAAGTAGATATTGTTAATTACTAGTTTAAAAAAATTATTTTTTAAAATTATGGTAGTGGTTGTAATTTAAAGTATTTTTTATTTAAAAATATATTATAATAATATATATTTTTTAAAAAATTATTTTTGATATCAATACATTACGATATAAAAATATAAAAAATATTATTTAATCAAGTTTATTGATTTATCAAAATTATTGCATTTGTTTCTTCATCAAAATGAAAAGGTCAAAAGAATAACCGCCAAGGCATATAGCTTATGAGTTGATCTTCACTCATATAATCTATTATTAGAACTAACAAGACTTTTTTTTTTTTATAAGGAAAAACCATTACAAAAGTTTGGCAAAATACTCTTTGAATAACAAAGGATTATTAATCAATTAAATTTGACTTCAATTAACATATATATATTAAATAGCTACAAATTAAAAATAATAATTAAATAATGGCATTTAAAAAAAAATTAAGCCTTGCTTATAAGTTCATTCATGGTTCAAAAATAGATTATAAAGAGTAAAATTCTCACAATTTCTTTTTAATTTAGTTCGATAATAATAATATCTTCAATGTACCAATAGCCTCACTAATTATAAAAGATATAATTGTGTGTTTGATATTGTGATAATTTTATAGCTATAGTTTAAAAAAGTAGAGTTAATAAAATTATAAATTATAATATTTGTTTTAATTAAGATTTTAAAATAGAGTCTTCAGCATAACTTACGTATGTATATTAATTAATCAGATATTTTTAAATTTATATTCAAAACAAAATACTGAAAACATTACTATGGATCACATATACAAACACGGTAGTAAAGATTTGATTTATAATTTAATATTAGTTAACTTTCTTCTAAAAAAGAAACTTCTCCAGAGGAAAAGGAAAATAATCTCAAGGTGGACAAAAATTGATTTGAGCAAAGGCACATCAATCATTGTCTAGTTTTCCCTCTCAATTCAAAGCATATAAAATATCAACAAAGGCCACTTGACTTGGTCCAAGTCATCTCTTCTCACATCTATGGCAGTTTCATCCTCCCTTCCTCGACTACTTTCAGAATCTTTAACCTTTTTCCCTTCACATCCTCACCACCTTTCCATTCTTTATTCATTTCCATTTAGAAAACTCAACGTCCTTCATTTTAAAACCTCATGATTTGACTTTAAATGTTCCTATAATATTTCTGCCACTTGTCTTCAGAATCACCCTGTCAATCCTTGACACTTTGTATGGTGTCTATGGTGTTCTCTTAAGATCATTGAAGAGGTTTTCTAATTCTTTGGCTGGTTCCATGTTCTCTTAAAATCACTGAAGAGGTTGTCTAATTCTTTGGTTAGTTCTATACTCTTTTAAAGCCAATTTCTATGTTCTGATTCTATTTTCCTTTCCTTTTCAACCTATTGGCCACATCCCTCTCTCTCTCTCTCTCTCTGTTTTTTTTAATCGGAACTGCAAAGTCTTGTTGGTTTTCTGGTTGGATTTTAGGTGGGTTCCTGTACAAGTGATTGGTTTTTTAATTTCTGAATGAAAAATCTGATTTTGATTCTGTTTGGCAGACTAGTATTGGAATTAACGTTTTAGCTGAAATTTGTTGGTGGGATTTTTTTATTCTCTTTTTAAATATTTAGCTTTCTTAGGATATAACGAATTGGAAATCTTGTGTTTGTTCTATTTTTGATGTCTATTCTTAGGTTGTCTTGTTTTTGTGTCCTTTTAAAGTCAATTTCTATGTTCTCCTTTAAATCCTTGCATCGTTCAAGATTCCTATCTTAGGAAAGATACTCGGCCTAGACTCTAAAATGCCTGTTTTAAATGGGATATCCAAAGAAGGGAACACATCTTTTGGTTTACTTTATATTGATTTATTCTTTTAAGGAGGAGGGGAGGATTGTATGATGATCATAATCTTAGATATATAGACCCTGAAATATATGTTCAGTTCATGAAAGCTTTGAGTTGAATTGGGTACTTTTTCAGCTGAAGTGTGATTCTGGAGGTGTGATTTTGGCTGATTATCATCAATCATTGAAATTTTGAAGGTAGCTTCTTTTTCATATTGATGATTGCGGTATTGACTGATTTTTCATTTGTATGTTCATCATCGTGATCAAAAGTTTTCTTTTCTTTCTGTATTTTTTTTAGCATCTTTCATTTTAGTGGCCGAGGCACAGGATTTATGCTTTTAAAGATAAAAAAAAATGTAGATGTTAGTTTTCAAACAAGAATTCTGGAGATATTGGACTATTGTTGCGTATCAGGAAAAATGGTCCAAGAGATTACACAGCATAAGAGAATTTGCTTCTTCACCTCCTTCATATAATTGACTAATCAGATTTCATGTTTTTCTGAGACTCTGGGAGGATGGATTTAGTTGCCATAAGACTTACCACTATCCCATATGTTTTTTCTTATGCTTTAAAATCAGAAGATTAAGAGTTACTAATCTTGATTAGTTAAGCCGGTGAGCTTTTCGATTTCTGATGGTGCACAAGGGCTCTGGTAATGGCCTTTTCCACAACCCTTCATCCTTGGCTCTGACTTCATATTCTTAAATCTCACTGATCAGTAGAGTTTGATGGCACCTTTAGGATGAGTTAACTGGGATAATTCTTTGATCATATCTAATATTGGAACTTTGATTGGTTGTTTCTGCTTAATATATTTGTGGATTTTATGTTTGAGCCATTAGGTATGGATTTCCTGGATTCAAGAAGAAAGAGCAATTCTGCTGGAAAAGTTATTGCAGTTGCATTCTTCATTGCAGTATGCATTGTCATGCTCAAGCAAGTGTACTCACCTAGTTATACCAGCCCCGACATGGTATGTTACTATCTTGATTATAAAGCTTTGTGCTTACAATCTATGCCTGTTATTCATGTGCATTTTGTCATCTGTAGCAAATCTCAAACTTTGTTATCTACGAGGTTAAAGTTTATTACCACCTATGACAAAGAAAAAGGGCACCTGTGTTGGTGAATCCTTCATCAGAGTCTTTAAGAACTCATTTTCCTGCTGTGTGATACATTGTCTTTCCTTATCATATCCAGTTCTCCCAACATGAGCTAGGCGTAACGCATGTGTTGGTGACCGGAGGTGCTGGTTACATAGGTTCTCACGCTGCACTTCGACTCTTGAAGGATTCATACCGAGTAACTATAGTGGTATGCTTTATTCAGGAAACTTGAAACACTTTCTGTCTAACCATATGAGTTCTGATATTGAAGTTAAGCATGTGATTTTGCTGCATGGATTTATAACCTCTATGCCTCCTCTGACAGGACAATCTCTCTCGAGGGAATCTCGGTGCGGTTAAAGTTCTTCAAGAGCTATTTCCAGAGCCTGGGAGATTGCAGTTCATATATGCTGACCTAGGAGATGCAAAAGCTGTAAACAAAATCTTTGCCGAAAATGCATTTGATGCTGTGATGCATTTTGCTGCTGTTGCATATGTTGGTGAAAGTACAATAGAGCCCCTTAGGTATACCTAGAATGTTTTCCTCCGGCTACCATCTTAAAATTCTTTTTCCATAGAAGTACATTAAAATCCACCATGCTGTGCAGATATTATCACAATATCACATCAAATACCTTGGTTGTCTTGGAAGCAATGGCTGCACATAATGTGAAGACATTAATCTATTCGAGCACTTGTGCAACGTACGGAGAACCTATTAAGATGCCGATTAGAGAAGAAACTCCTCAGGTAAGTTTCTGTTTTATTCTTTGTTTTAGACTATGAAGATTTTTCCACTCCAATATGCAAATGCTGGAGCTCAATCCCCATATGAAATGCCAGAAACCTCTTCTTCTCAGCTTTCTTGTTCATAATGCCTTCTTTAACTTAACAATAACAAAGTAGATATAGAATAGCTGCTTGAGGTGTAGACCGATAGTGACTCTGGCATGTCTGTTCTACTTACAGAGGATTTTCAGAATTCTTCTGTTGAAAGATTATTCTGAATCAAGGCCAAAACGACTCCATAACTCATTTTTCTTCATGCTTCACTCATTTACACTGGTGTATGATTTCAGCTTCCAATCAACCCCTATGGAAAAGCCAAGAAAATGGCAGAAGATATCATAATTGACTTCTCCAACACCACTGACATGGCTGTCATGATCCTAAGGTGAGTGGTGCTCTGATTTCAATTGTTTCTCTTTGCTTAATCTTCAATGTCCTTTCAAGGACTCCGACAATATTAATCAGACATTTTTATCCAGCATCCAGCATTCTGATCAAAATAATGCCTATGTTTACAGATACTTCAATGTTATTGGGTCTGACCCGGAAGGAAGATTAGGGGAAGCTCCACGACCTGAGCTTCGTGAGCATGGCCGAATCTCTGGTGCTTGTTTTGATGCAGCTCGAGGGATAACACCTGGACTCAAGGTAACTTAAGAAAGAAAATGAAAATTCAGTGCTGTGGCTATGTCCCCATGATATTAATTATAATATTGTCATACACAAATCAAGGAAGTGAAGCTCTTCTGCTCCTGTCAATGGCTTTAGGTTAAAGGGACAGACTATAAAACAGCTGATGGCACATGTGTACGCGACTATATCGATGTCACTGACCTGGTTGATGCCCATGTGAAAGCTCTTGCCCACGCAAAACCTCGGAAAGTTGGCATTTACAATGTTGGAACTGGAAAAGGTTTTTCTATATCCTTTCGTTTTTTCTGTTTCTAGTGTCAGTTTCTCTTGCATTTCTTGACCCTGAAGATTGTTTGATTCCTTTCAATCACAGGCAGATCAGTGAAGGAGTTTGTTGATGCGTGTAAGAAGGCAACAGGCGTGGACATAAAGGTTGAATACCTTGATCGCCGGCCAGGAGACTATGCTGAGGTCTTCAGTGATCCTTCCAAAATAAAACAAGAGCTAAGCTGGACAGCTCAATATACTGACCTTCAGAAGAGTTTACAGATTGCTTGGAAATGGCAGAAGTCACATTTGAATGGTTATTGACACAGTTGATTCTGCTAGAAACCTTTGCTGGACTCGCCTAATTGAGTTCAAGCATGCATTTCTTTTCTGCCAGGAAGATAGCACACACAGAATTTGATGGTCCGAGAAGCTGTAGGAAACTTCAATAATGTGAAGAGCCTGATATAGTTGACAATATCCATACATAGATGTATACGTACGATCTGTTATCAGTATAAAATGCCATTAGTATAGCTGGAATAAAATTAAATGTATCATTGTACTCCTGCAAACATTTGGAATAGAATCTCAACAGTTCTGAAAATTCAGGATCTTGATGCTTGCTGCAAAGTAAATTAGGATGCATACAAATTTTTCTTCAAGACCCGCCATTGCAAATTGTCGATCATGAATGTAATATAAGTTTTTCTTTGCTGCTGTTCCAAACATTTGTTTTTTCTTAACAAGTGTTGCATGTGTACCAGTAAAAAATCTATGAAAATATTAAATTAATATTAAGAAAATGAAAAAATAAATTATTATATAAAAATAAATTTGAATAAATCATTTATATATAACATTAATATACAAGTTGCTTGCATATAATTTGATTGCTTGATGTTTCAAGAAACCAAATTTCTGCGAGGCATTTGCTTGCATCATTGACCCTACCATTTTTTAGCTCTTCCATCGAGTGAAAGCTTTGATTGCATCTTCGATTTGACCCTATCTACCTAACTGGGGTATTCTTATATTTTGGTCGAACACATGTTGGCTTCCCTGTTCACCAACTGATACAAACCTTTGTTTCATGGCTTTCAACACTAATCCGTTTGAGACAAGTTCCTGTGTCTCCGTTTTAAGGTTTCCCTCGCAAGCCAAATTTTTTGTCGAGTATTATGGCAAGATTAAGAAACAGAATCAAAATCATACGTGGAAACAGAAACTATATTTCATAATGAAAATGGAAAATACTCTTCCTCGAAAGAAACGTAAATAGCTATCGATTGTTTTGTAAACAAGTAAAGATGATCGATCAAAAATCTCTCCGAGGCAAACTAGCATCCTGGAAAATGCCTCTCGATCTGGGTGGGTATAATCATGAGTTCTACACAAAGGGGAACGTCTTTATATATGAGGGATGATGAATAGGCAGCAGCCTCCTGGGAAAATAGGCGCCCGTCAATTAAAATTGCAGTGTTGTGTCTCCCCCTATCTTTTCGTATACGGCCTCCATACTTTAAACTCAGAAGGCCAACACCGTTCCTACAGGTCATTCCAGATTAATCATAACTCATCACGAGCTTCGGGTTCTGGGTTGACGTCTTCAACAGTTGATCCATCTGGGTTGATTTTTTCATCAGCGGAACCATTTGAATCTGTTGTTTGTTTCTCCTTTTCAGGAGTCTCGCCAGAAGTTGAATCAGCGCTGCTTGTTTTATCGCTGCTGGTTTCAGATTCATTCTTCTTAGGCTTTGGCTTGGGAATTCTGTTAACACTGGCAACCTATGTAAAACACCAATCAAATATCAATTGAAATGGTACAGGCAAGGAAGACTTGCAGCAGTATCTAATTTTTATTTCTTAATGAAGGAGTCGCAAAGACTTGCAGTGATACCTTTTCTTGCAGACTAAACACCTTCAAATATACTTCTTCAGATGTGAATACTGGTGTGCTGAAGCCAGAGGCCCTGTTCAGATATGAGAAGGAAAGTCACTTGATTTTGCACAAGCCCAAGAACAAGAAAATAATAAAGATCTCCATCTTATAAGCAGAAGTATTATTCCTACAATTTGAGTAAAAAGGAGGAGGAGAACATGTCTAGAATGCTATATCATGCCACATGACTTGCAAGCATATTAAGAATACCTTTTCTTTCAAATTCAATAGAACAAACGAAACTGGTTGCCTTGGAGAGAGATAAGCACAAGATTCAACAATGCTAAAGAATGTGTGCATCAGTGCTTCCTATAACTTGAACTAAGATTTTGCAAGCAGCAATAGAGAATTACATGTCTAAATCTAAAACAATATATATACAAACATGACGATAAAAAATTTAATGAAAAAGGAAGACATGCTAAAAACCAGAGCAGTGAAAACTTACTTCTTCTGTTCTGCCTCCTTTTTATCCAGCCAACTCTTTAACTTGTCGGCATCACCTACCACCTGCAAAACCACACAAACACAATATCCAGATGTAAGCATTGCTGAACACTGTTCCAATCTTAAGCAGATCCAAGAAAATCTCATGAAGAGACCAAGTAAGAGTAGATGTGAAAAAACACCTCATCTACTCTGTCCTTTGGAAGCCAAGGTTTCTTTGTCTCCCAGCCCTTTACAATCTGCAGGCAGTGAAAAAAGAAAGGTCAAGGTGATTAATTATGATGTCTTCAAATAAGCCATATAGAAAACATGATAATTAAGTCAATTGCTGAAGAGCTGCAGTCTATCAAAGCTCCAGTTTCGTTAGTTTTTCCTGTTTCAGTATTTCACTTTTGTCCAAGCAAATAGAGGGAAACTAAATATCAAGACGCTGTTTCCTCTGTCCCAAGTTTTTGTAGTTTTCAATTCAAGAAACCAATACAACAATTTACATAGAAAAGAGAGAATATATGGCACGCAAAGTTTTTTGAAGTACAATGGATCCTGCATTAAGTTTTCAAAGTGACAGAGATTATGGGAAAAACAAATGAAAAAGGAGGAAAAATAGTTAAATACCACATGACAGAGGAGTATTTCCAGCAAAAGAAATTAGTTGATTATTTGTATGTTAATCTATTTTTCCAGCCTAGTTTTTCTGTCAGCTTCATGGTGGTAATGGCAATACTGAATGATAACATATCCAAGCCCCAGAAAAGAAAAACCTATCTTATAAAAAGGTGTTTGAACTGCGTTATCTGAAGTACCTGTTGCAGCTCACCAGGATACTTTCGAGCTAACTCTATAGATTTTGGTCTTGCTGACAGTTCTTTATACCTATATCAAAACATTCATAAGTTAGGAATAACTCATTCAAATAGCCAAGCTCAATACTTGCATAAATAACGGCAGTTAGCATCATAGCAGAGGTCAAAATTAAAAGCAGAAACTGTCGTACCTGAAAAATATTGGGTCACCAATAGCTTTTAGTGAATCTAGGCGTTCCTCAAACTCTTTTGCAGTGGCATCTTCACCATCTGTATATAGCCATTCTTGAACCTAAAAAAGTACAACATGCTCCCACATCACAAATTGAAGTAGAGAAGTTAAAATGACAAACCCTTTCAAGTTCCTAAAAACACTAAAGAAAAACCAGGAAAAAGACTCACCTCATCAAGCTTTTCAATGAAGGATTTCCGTTCATCAGCGGTAGAAATTTTCTCAAACTCCTCAGATGTCTCAAGCTGGCACCATGAGTAAGGATATCAACAATAAATTAAAGGAAATGGAATGCTGACTATTCATATTCAATAACAAAATGATCAATAGAAGAAAATTTCTAATAGCAATCAAATCAAGTAGTGGTTCCAGAGCCATCTTAACCATATCACTCAAGCATAGAGGATGAATATAAATTTGGAAGAAACACCTACATCATGTTTAAGATTCCAAAAGATGGTCATCAAAAGAAATGGAAATGTCTGATCTTTATTTCTGTAAAAAGGTAGAATTGATTGAAGACTTCAAACCTTTTCTTTAGTAGAATATATATATCCTTCCAAGTTATTTTTCAACTCAGCAGTTCTTCTTCGCTCGGCGTCCTTTTTGTTCAATTCTTCTAATTTTCTTTTAGCTTCAGCTAGATATTCTTTGGACGGAGGCATTCCAGGTCCCACTGTCTTCTCGACAATCTAGAAATATAAACAACAGAAATCAGCAACAAGAAAGGTGTAAAACACTCTATCGGAAAACTTTCTACCATGCAATAGAGACTTTTAATAATGCTAGCTTGTTTGCACCTTCAGGGGAACCCTAAAAGTCCGTTTTTTTAGCTTCTTCTCTGTAACAGGCTCAGTAGTGCTTGGTCCTTCAACATTATTGTTGGATGAGTTGTCAGTCACACCATCAGAATTCAAATTTACATCACTTTCTTCAGTAGTGTTCTTAGTGTCAGATTCAAGTGTTATATTTGGAGAGGTGGTTGTTGTATTTTCTACAGTCAGGTTCTTTTTAGGAACTTCCACCCATTCTGATATTTCAATAACAGCATCTGCACGATCCAATGAAAGAATTCCACTTTTACTAAGAGAAAAATGCAGATTTGCCTTGATGGGGGAGGACAAATTCCGAGATGAATACCTAGACAACACAAGGAAGACACAGAAGATAAATGTGATGTTAGAAGTTTGCGTGAAGAAATTACTTGAAAACTTACTAGCATTGAAGCATTATATACATCTACATATGATTCAGAGAATAGCTATCCTTACTTCTCGCTTGCATCTGTCAGGCCAGATACAGCATACTGCGCAAATATAGGAGAGGTAACACTAGGTGGTAAAAGATCAGACTCGTATGCCAGTGAAACTTCAAAGTCTTTCTTATGGATGATGGATCTGAACATCTGTTAAAAATCAATCGAGACATAATAAGCAAAACTGGAAAGCAAAATTTGATGCATTTGGACCATCAAAATGGTTTTTCTGATTATCCATCTCTAACACAATAGTCATATCACAATGTTATTTACCTTACTGGGGAGTTTTTTCATCCTTGGCACAAGTAACTGCCTGGTGCTCTCATCTTTCTGCAGATCAGACCCGTCTAATTCAACCACCAATCCATATGATGAACCATCAACCATTCCTAGCTTGCGATTCAATTTGATTCCATCACTCAAATTTGCAGCATGCAGAGACGAACCAAGAACTATAGCTTCATCAGCATCTAAATGTTTGTCCAGTTCATTCTTTCCAAGAAATTCCTGGAGCTTAGCCTGTTATGTGCCAAAGCAGATTTCTGTGATTTGCATCCTAAATGAAAATCAGATATGAAAATAAAGAAACTCAAGGATTGAAGGGACATGCAATTTGAAACACAGGTAAGTCCATGGCATAGGGAGAAAATGCCGAACAGATACTTAAGAGCTACTTCAGATCTTAACATCTAAAAGGCCTAAAAACAAAACTACTCCCATCCCCTACTTTTAAGGCTGTAACAGTACATGGACTCTATTTACACAACCATTCTCCTACAATTCAGGTTTTAAAATATAAAGGGATGATTATTATCCTAGATATTAGATCTCTGAGATCTAAGCAAATAAAAACAGAAAGAACAAAGGTTGGAAGTTGGACCAACAAAAATGATATATTTGCAGCTGACACAAGGGGGCTTGATTAACAGCTGAAACTTCATTTGGGGACAAAACTGTCAAAATGGCTATAAATAGACTAAGATGGCCAAAACTGATCAATAATGGAGGCAACGCACAATGATGGTATTTGTTATTGCACTACACCAACCAATGGACTAGAAAAAGATACTTTGCTTTAAACACCTATACATTAAGTTTATTCTAACTATTGTTATGCAGCATTATCAGTGTTCATGGGCTTATTCAAAATTGAAGAAGATAGCACCAACCTGCAACTTAGGCACTCTGGTAGCACCTCCTATAAGCTCTACTGCATATATCTCATCCACCTTCAGACCTGAATGCTTCAAAACTTCCTTGATGGGTACAAGAGATCTGTCCCACAGGTCTCCACAGAGCTCTTCAAACTTCTCACGTGTTATGGAGCTCCTGGAAGAAAATTAAAGATAATGATTTGAGTGATTTTGGGCAAGGAAATCCACAGAGGTGCCACATCAAGCACAATAAAGTACCTAACCACCAGTATGCATTCATATCTTAATAACATCACAGTCAATTAAAATAATTTCATCACTAATAAAGAGGAGTAAGTTCATAGTATAAGAAGTTAAAGATAAATTCCCATAAATATGCACAGGGTCATTTGCTCAGGGGGCAAAGAGGAAGTGCAGCATGGCAGTAGACAAAAATTGTACATACATAAAACCTTGCCATGAATAAAAAGTAAGGAATACTTAAGAATCCACCGACCTGAAGTCCCGATCATCATAGAGGGATTCAACTGATATAGGAGCCATAGTGTTTGCACTCAAGATTTCTTTCGTACGTTTCACCTGTTTCTTCAATTTAGCCATTGCCTTTGGAGACTTCCTCACATCAATGCCACTCCCAACTTGTTTATTAAACTCATCAGCAAAGAACTCCACCAACCTTGATTCCATACTCCGACCTCCAAGTTCTGGGTCCCATCTGACATCCTTAACCTGGAAATATATCAAAAAGTAACAAGATTGCTAGGAGTACTGAACAAGGCATCCATAAGAAGCACAACAAACTATATAGAACAAGGATGGAAATGAAAAATATTCAGGCTACTATAAAATAGCAGTGATGAGCATCCAACACACATCATGATTCAGATTAGAATGAGCAACCACAATCTTAAACTACGAAGAATGACCACAGCGCAGCATTTCAGTAATATATTTCTTTTCAGTATCCACTTTGCAGTTCCCTCTATTTTAATATCCATACCCACTTTGTATCCTTCTTCTTTTTTTTCCTCTTCCTTTGCACATAATACCATATATTGAACCAAACCATTTTCTAGACAGAGAAACCTATGACAAAATAATGAGCTAACATGCAGTACATCCCATAATTTATGGAAAGCAAAACATCCTAAAACACACAAAATGAACATCAGAACTTTTTTTTTTGGAGTAACATCAGAACGGCCACCATATAACAAACATAACATTCTAAATAATCACCGAATACCAATTAAATTAAATTTACCTGAAACTGATTGACAGACACAGTCTTCCCAAACTCCTTAGCATTATAAGCCGAGAAATACACAAGCGCAGCATAAGTACTACTCGCACCCATATCATAAAACACAACGTACCGCGATCCATTAGAAAAATCCTTATCAATACCATACTGCAAAGCAGCACCAGAATGCTCATTAATCAAAGCAAGCACATTAATCCCAGCCAACTGTGCTGCCTGAACCAATGCTCTCCTCTCTGCCTGCCCAAAATATGCAGGCACACTAACAACCGTATCCTTAACCACAACCTTCGAATGAAACTCTGCCAAATCCCCAGCAAACCCTAAAATCATACCCAACAACTCCTCAACTGAATACAAACCCACATTCCCACTCTCATCCTCAATCCGAAACGCAACTGCCCCTCTAGAATCCTCCACAACATCAAACGGCAAATACATTGCATCCAAAAACTCCTTAACTTGATCATAAGTTTTCCCTAACATATCACGCAAATGCGAATACACTTTATCCGGATACCGTGCAGTAATCCCCGCAGCTTCTTCACCTAAAAGCCTAGTTCCAGATTGGAATGCAACTAAAGCCGGGGTTTTTCTCTTAGACATTTCGTTAATCGCTATCGAAATCGGGGTTTGCCCTGGCTTAAGGTTTACTACTGCTACTTTTAGCCAATCTGAACCAAGATCTATACTCGAAACAGCTGATTCCGACGGAATTGAATTCAACACGATCATAATTAAGAGTAATAACCATAATCTTAATAACCTCATTCTGATCACGTGTTTATAATAATCAGTCAATCAAGCAAGCAAGGAAGCAATCCGTCTGCAACAAAAATTAACAAAAGCAAAATAAATAAATTATAAATCTGTTTGGCTGCAGAGAAATTGAAGTTAAAGACAAGTTTTTATTTTCCCAGGAAACAAACAGAAATTTTGTGAAAATAAAATAAAATAAATTAAACTAAGCCAGAGCTAAAGCTATAGAGAGAAAGAGAGATAGATACCAGTAGATGAATTGCATTGCCTAGACAGAGAGAAAGAGCTAACGAGCTGATTTTGCTATCAATTTTTTTTTCTTTTTTCCTTTTGATTTTCTGTTTGGTTGACGAGAAAACAGAAAAGAGAAAGTGGAGGGGCTTTATATAAGGTGGCAGTGGAGGGTTGTTGACGTGGGAACTTATTTGATACGGTGGCCAGTAGGAAACGGCCATGTGTAAGGAAAGTACACGTGGTGAGATATTAGACGTCAGCTGGTGTTGTGCTTACGGTTGTTGTAGATGTTTGTGGAAGATTTTAAAGTCAGTCAAGAAAAAGATGACTTTAATTTTTTAGGCAAACATTAAATTAGTCCTACAATCATCTACTAACGGAGATATTGATCCTCAAACTATCAGTTTTATTATGTAGATTCCTGAAATATTAGATGTTTTTCAATTAAGTCCTTTTATCTACGATTGTCGTTATATTTCATCTTGCATATAATATGCAATAAAATGATGCATTTTTTTTTTTGTTTTTTGAGAAAAGAGGTAGTTAATTTTTTTTTTTATAGACCTAAGAGAGACAATGTGGATTGTTTCAAAAGTTATTAATCACAATGTATGGAAATTGTCTAAAAAATATTCTGACTAATAAAATTTATAATAAAAATAAAAATAAAAATAATATTTAATTTGATTATTGAATTATAAAAAAAAATTTATGAGTATTTTATAAGTTTAATTTTCTATAAAATTAGTAATATTTTATAAGCCCAATTTTATGGGCTTATAAATTTTATGAGTATTGTATAAGCCCAATTTTACGAGTATTTCCATAAAATTGGTTCTTGCTACGATCACTTCGCGACACAGAATCCAATGGACAACCCCATTAACAAAAGCCTGGTTCCATGCACCAAAAAGCATGCGAAAATGACCAATTTCAGTATTAACTATAGCTTAATTAATCACATTTTAAATTTAATTTTTTTAAAATTATTAATTTGAATTTTATAAATTTTAAAATTATTGAAAGTTTATATAAACATTAATTTGAGATCTCATAAAATTAATCGAGATCCATACAAACTAACCTAAACATTCATATTATTTTTTTTTTTTTAAATCTTCATGTATCCTGCATTATGCGAGTAAAGCTCAACTTTAATATTGAGCATTGCAGGTTTATATACTCTCTGCAGTTGCTGCCCGATATTCTTCCTGATTTTCCAAACATGCACAACCCTGCAACTTTATAATCATTATTCTGCGAATCAAACCACAGAACAACAACAGCCATGTCAATAGTTTTAACAGCACAAGACAACCTCGGATCAAGAGGTCTTAATTCTTTTATAATTGAAGGGTTCCAGAAAACAAGTTTTAAATCTTTAACACATATTCTGGTAATGCGTGTCATGTGCTTTAGTTCTTTTTAAATAATTAAATTTATCAAATTTATATTCTAATTAAGTGAATGAATTTGTTTTGCTAGAATGGACATAATGAATAAAGAATATATCATGATGCATTTTTGTTATGTATTAAATACTTAGAAAGAATCTCTAATTAGATATATTTTTAATATTGATTGTTATGGATAAATATATCATGAAAATCATGGAAGAATCATCTTATATTCAAGTATCTAATGCTATTAAAAATCCATAACCTTCATATTTGATCAAGAAATAACTAAAATTAAGATATTTAACCTCGTAACATAGGTTATATATTCAATCGTGTTTAATAACTTTGCTTCTTAACATAAATATTTTATTTGATTAAACAATTATTCGTGCCCATAAAAGGTAAAAAAAAATCATCATCGAAAGAGAATTGAATAAAACTATATATGAAGCTCAACCATAAAATAATACAATATTAAATGATAAAACTAAAAAAAAATCAATTAATCGAATATCGAAGGATAAAATAGAAAAAAAATATCAATTTAAAAAAACCAAGATAATTCGGGAACCTTCTACACTTGAATTAATCTTCAAAACTTACATCTCATGAAACTCTAGATTCAAGTTGAATTAAAAACTTTAGTTCCAAACTAATTTAATATTAAATAAACAAAAAAAGTACATTGTAATTATATTTTTTAGCTAGTTGCTGCATGTTCATCTAGAAAAATCCATCCATTCTTCTCATTAAGAAATGGTGAGCTATGTAATTCTAAACCACTAATCAAATTTTAGGCTTTTCTCACCATAAGGTTTTTTTTTTTTTTTTGTCATCAAAAGTAACATTGTGAATCTCTTGCAGTATTAAACTGCAGATGTGGAAGTGACCCAAACTAGTTTGGACAGAGAGTATAATAAATTAAGACACAGTCCATAAGTATTTTATTAAGTGAAAACAGAATAATGTAGCCAATGAATGGGGAAGTTCTCAATCTTCTACATGTTCATTCACCAATATATAGTAAGGTAGCAAATTGTGGAGGTGCTGCAAAGGAAGGTGATTATTTTGAAAGAAGCGGCTTCACAATAGTAGGGACGCCATATTGTGCCTCCATGGTCAAGTAGTTAGCTGGTGCATGCTTATACTCTGGAGAGAGGAAGAAAGAAAACCTTTGAAGCAATAACGAAAGCACCAATTTCACCTCCAGCATCGCGAAATTCTGACCAAGGCAAGTTCTCGGACCCATTCCGAAGCCGAGGAAAGCATTTGGGTGTTTTGCAGCCTGAGATACTCCATTCTTGAACCTTAATGGATTGAAATCGTTCGCATCCTCTCCCCAGTATTCTTTACTCCTATGCAGCTGCACCAGTTGAATTGTTATGAACACACCCTTTGGAATCAGGAAATCCCCTAGTTTCGTAGCTCTTGATGTCTCCCTGAGGGTTTCCAGTACAGGACAATACAGCCTCAAAGTCTCAAGAAGAACCATGTTCAGCTGCAAATTAAACAAAGGCCCCTTCATCAGATTTTTAAAATATGCTTTGTTGGTGCACTTAAAAGAATAATATTATTGTATAGTTTACCAATTTTAACTTGGAAACCATATCTGCATCAGGAATTCCCATCCCGCATTCCGTCAGCACCTCTTCCCTCAGTCTTTCTTGCCATTCTTGATGCAAGCTCAACAAGAAAACGGTCCAAGTTAATAGTTTGGCAGTGGTCTCGTGGCCAGAAAAGAAGAATTGCTTGCACTCGTCTATGATTTCATCCATTGTCAACTTGAGACTCTTATTGGTAGTTTTTGAGGCTTCAACCAGTAAACCAAGTACATCATCCCCATAACATCCATCTAAATTTCCTCTAGCTTGGGCCGACTCTAGTCTCCCCTGTATTAAGCGTCTCAGTGAGTTGTTCACATTGTTTTCCATCTTCCACATTTGACGGTTTGATGGTGTAGGAAGAAATCTGGTCAAGAAAAATGAGCAATCACTAGGGTTTTGCACACACAAGATCACCCCTTGGAATCTTAGCTGTATTAGAAGAGAGGAAGGTTACTGAGTGAAGAAATTACCGGCTGCCAGGGATGTAAAGGTCTGCCATAGTAGCAACGCAATGGTGTATAAGCTCGTCTTGTGCTTTAAAGACTTCTCCGCCTTCAACATAGTTACTCCCAAAGGCAGTATGAGTAATTACATCACAAGTGAGCCTTTTAAACTCTTCACTCATTTCTATCGTGATATTTTGATGGTCAGCTATTCGAGCCCTATTTTTCCAATCGTCAATCATGTCTATGGTGCATGATGCCATTCTCTTTGTCATAAGCTGGTAGACTCAACAAATTAAAATAATAGTAGGCATCAAAACTAATATATAATGTTAAGATCAGAGTTTCGATACCTTGAGCTTGTCCTTGGTGAAGGCAGGAGTGAGAATACTTCTGTGTCTAACCCAGTCTGGTCCATTCAACTGACCCACTCCATTCCCCGCGAATGATAATAATCTGTGGTCGAACTGTGGTTGCGCATAGGCACCAGACTTATCTGATAGTATCTGCTTGGCTAACTTAGGGTCTGCTATCCTTATTGCTGGTTGCACCCCACGCCAGAACAAAAATACCTCTCCTGTATACATCATAACAAATTAATGCCTCCATTTTCCATCACTTTTTATAAGTCATTAACAGCTCAGATACGCAGGTTTCATCCAAAAGACTTAACCCTTGGGGTGGGTACTGGCCTATTCTTAATCTTTTATGTTTTTGTAGTTTTTCGATCTGGGACAGATGTTTTTTAACACTCCCCCTTGCTTGCAATCCGTCTTTCGAGGTTTGTCAAGTGGTAGCTACAGGTTATTTGCGGGGGGTTTTGAGGCTCTGATATCATATCGAATCAGATAGTTGAGTCTAGATTCTATGTTCTCAATCTTTTATATTGTTTTATACCTTTAACAGTATGGGATAGATGCTTTATTAATAGTATTTGCACATTTGCAAATGAATTATATGTATATGTATGTGCACAGCTCCCACTGTTGAAACATTTAGAGATGAATAAAATTGATCCATATTCACGTAATTGCTCGAGTAATTATCAAAACTATAACAAATATATAGGTTTTCAAATGAAGAAACATTGTTTAGGAGTGGAGAAAAATCCCTCAAACAATATTAAAATACCCAGTAGCATGCAAAACTGAGAACCAAAGAGGAGGAAGAAATGAACTGACCATATTCAGCGGACCATCTATTATAGTGCGGCTGAACTCTTTGAGCGATGTCATGGCAGTTTGTATCTAGTATCACTTCATTCGCAGCTTTTAGCAGGGTCTTCATTTCAGGAAGAGTACCGTGGAGGATAGAGTAGGATGGCCCTTTGATTCCTTGCTTTTCAAAGCTTTTAATCAAGGCATATGGCCTCCACAGGACAATCCAGCATAATTTCAAGATCTTTGCAACAAGAACCTGAACAGCCAAACCTGCTGCGAAGTAGCCCACGTAAGTGTAAACCATCATTGCTACAGGGAGAGGGTTCGGCTAGCGTGAAATGTAGAAATTTAACGATTCACTTGGCTACAATATATGGTCGGATTGTGTAGAAATTTATGCTGGTTATAGAGTGATGGCATGAAAATTCCTTTTAATTTACACATGGAAAAACTCCCTCTTTCTATATATATATATGGCAAGTAATGGATTTTGTAGATTTGGATCATATTTATGGTTATCCTATTCCAAATGTCATTATCATTTTGAATTCCCATATCTTAGATTAGATTAGGAGAGAGAGATGAAGAATTAAGTTATTTCAACTTTAATTTTTCATACACTGAATCATGACTATTCGATTTAAATTCAATAAATTAAATTCAATTTTTTTTTTCAATTTCATTCCTTAGAATTTAATTTTTATATTAATTTTGGTCCTTATTTTCATAATTGTTATTTGCTTTTCCCTTATCATTTTTTAATTGAAATTTTTTATCTATCAAATTTGTCCTTATTTTTTTTATTGTTAATTATTTTATTTGAAATAATTTATGAAATTTTAATTATTATTATTTAATTTCTTCATCTTTCAATTTTTTTTATTTTTTAGATTTGATCTTTATTATTTTGATTATTATTTATTTTATTTGAGATAATTTATGAAATTATATTTTTTTTTCAATTTCATTCACATTCAACTTTTTAATTTGTAAGATTCGTTTCTTATTGTTTTAATAAACTTGAAAAAAATAAAACATTAATAAGTTATTTTCCAACTTATTTTCCATGACATAACCAAACACTGGAAAGTATTTTTCAATTTATTTTCCATTACACTACCAAACATCGGAAAATAATTCACTTTCCCGGAATTCACTTTCCAAAAAAAAAACTACTTTTCAGCAAACAAACGGGGCCCTAAAGCCTGTTTGGAGTGTAGTTGCGGTTGCTTTTCAAAGTGTTTTTCGTGTTGAAATGCATCAATATGATGTTTTTTTATTTTGTAAAAATTATTTTTGAGATCAGCGCATCAAAACAATCCAAAACATATAAAAAAAAATTAATTTTTAGCAAAAATATTTTTTTTGAATTTTTTAAAAACACGGGTTAGTCCACATTTCCAAATAGACTAGTAGTGTTACATATGTGGTTTAGTTGCCATGTCCACACAATACCATTGATATGATTCCAAGTTAATTTCAAACACAAGAAAAGAAGACACAACATTATGAATTTATTTTGGCATCATTAAATTTGTTAATTAAGAAATGGAAAAATATTCTATGTTTAATAAAATATATATATTAACTGATAAATTAAAAAAGATTGTGAACATTAATTAAAGACTACAATAGGAATCTAATATTCCTAGCAAGATATAAAAAAAAAACAGATACAAATGTAAATATGTTACCTTGAATAATCTTTCTCCTTTAATATGTTTATTTATTTATCTTGGATATTTACTATGGTTAATTTCTCAGTACATGTAATTTTCATTCTTATAAATAAATAACACAGAGGTAACAAATCCATCTAAAATTTAATATGAAAAAAATTAAAGATAAATTAAAATAGTTTAATATAAAAGACCCCAAATATCATGAAAAAACAAAGCATACAGATATAAAATATAATTTTGTTATGGACATGGTTGCACGTAAGAAAATGAACATACTCTTCCAGGGAAATGAGATGATACTGTAAAATCTCCATATGATAGGACGAGACCTTAGAGATTATTATTAATCTTTATTTGTGCCTTTATGACTCTCGTCTGTTTCTTAAAACTTAGATTTAATGTTCACCATCTTAATAAATTATCAAAGAATTATAAATAATTCAATCACTACCATAAATTTAGCGAATACAAATATAAACACCAATAAATTTTTTTTATCAATATATTGCAATGATATTTACTGACTGAATTTTTATATTATTAACTCCGTTGGTAAATACCAATGAAAAATTATCATTGGTATATATCAAGGGAATCACATTCCAAACAGTGCGATATTTGTAATTTTACTGAGCAAATTTTTTTAAAAGACAAAAAAACTCATAACTGAAAGCTTAATATTTTTTTGTTTTTATGGGCAAAATAGCACTTTTGTTGTGGCAAAGAAAAGTGTCATGATAAATTGTTTTCTGATTAATCTTGTAATGATTAATTAAATATTAGAAAAGACATTCTACTTTCAATTATAATTTTTTTTTTCCATCATGAAATATTGACTCCATCATACCTTTAGTTTTTATTATTTATTTAGCGATGATTCACAATTATAACACTATTAAATATATTTGTTTTATAAACCCGCGCGGGCAGCTGTCACGGGCATGCATCTCGTGCTTACTGAAAAAACATCAGAACATGTCATGGGACCCCAAAACAAGACAAAGACAACAGAAGAAACAACTTATCTCCAAGCAAATAATAATTCCAGATTTCTAGAATTTATATTTTTTCATGGCAAAAGCACTGCCTTCACCATCTCGTCTAAATTCATGGATGATGAGCCACTTGGACCAGCGGCTTCCTCTGCTAATTTTCTCCACTCCATGACTTTTTTCTTTACCTCCCTGCCTTTCTCTCCTTCCATCAACTCTCGCACAAGCTTCTCCACTTTATCTCTTTCCGCAT
>Ga0307518_10001026_pt1 | contig 20900 bp, 18 predicted proteins | sample 25_EM_MG_FD_203889 | JGI IMG/M metagenome (GOLD analysis project Ga0307518, IMG submission 203889) | Populus trichocarpa ectomycorrhiza microbial communities from riparian zone in the Pacific Northwest, United States - 25_EM | ecosystem: Host-associated > Plants > Roots > Unclassified | place...
CCCCGGAGCTCACATTAGGATACGCCCTCACGATCGCCTTCCTCGCCTCGTCCATACACAACGTCCCCAACGCAAACGCAAACGGCGGTCCCCAAAACATCGCCGGAATCGGCGTCGTCGCAAACACGTTCTGTATACCGCGTCCGTACAGGTTGATCACCGCGACCAGCGCCGTGCCCACCATGCCTACGGGGACGAAGAGGTTCTGGCGTGGTCCCCAGAGGGGATTGGAGTGTAGTAGCGAGACGCGGCGGTTCCGGATGGCGAGGAGGTTGCCGTATTGTAGGAATACCATCGTGATGTAGCTGGTGCAGGTGAGCACGATGCCGAGAAAGAAGAATGTGAACGTACTAAACGCATTGGCCCTGATTCACGAAGGATGTTAACTGGTCGATGGTAAATCCCTGCCATCCATCCGCCCATTTGTTGTATGTTAGAATAACATCATAGAACCCGAGTCCATGTTGGTTCATGTAGAGAAACCACATGCCCATTGCACAGGGCCAGGACATGAGGCCAAGGAACTGCGAGCGTGAGCAAAAAGGGTGAACAGAAAATGATGAGCGAGACGTACGAGATATATCTGGACAAAGAGCTTCCAGTCCGTTAACCGATCTGTCCTTGCATTGCGCGGCTTCCTCAGCATCAGATCTAGTACCACGTGTGAACTCCATCAGCAGGGGTCAGATAAAAAAGAGAAGCGGTAACACTCACCCGCCTCGGCTTTTTCGTACATGAGTGATATAGACATGATGACGTCGTTCAATATCGAAAAGCACACTTGGAGATACGAAGATAGGGGGATCTGCATGCCCAGCACGACATTCGACAGCACAGCCATGAACTCTGTATACGACCCCACCTAGCAGTCGTGACGCCAATCAGTTTATACCCCCAACAACCCTCCAGTAGCGTGCAAAAAACTTACCGGCATCAAATACAGCGTCACTTTCTTCAAATTGTCAAACACCAACCTCCCCATCTCAATCGCAACAGGAATACTCGAAAACTCATTCTTCAACAAGATCAACGCAGCAGCCTCCTTGGCGACGTCGCTTCCGGCACCCATCGCCACGCCGATATCAGCCGCTTTGAGCGCCGGCGCATCGTTCACGCCGTCCCCCGTCACCGCGACGGTATTGTCCCCGCGCGCCTTGATCATCTCGACGATTTTCATCTTTTGGTCGGGCGTCGTGCGTGCAAAGACGATTTCGGTGTATGACCCGATGATGACGTCCCAGTCTGTCGATGTGAGAGATGTGATGTCGTCGCCGGTGAGGACGAGGGCGCGTTCGGGTCCGTCGGGGGAGGGTTTGATGGCGGTGGGGGGGAGTGGGGTGTTCCGGTAGGGGTCTGCGAGGGCGGAAGAGCGGACGGCGGTGATGTCGTCGATGCGGTCTTGCGTGACGATACCGACCTGTGGGGGGGAGTTGTTTACATGTCCATCCGTGCTACTATGGCGAAACAAGCGGTCACACACACCTGCTTCGCGATAGCGACGGCTGTCAACTTGAAGTCACCTGTAACCATGAAGACTCGGATACCCGCTCTTCTGATCACATGGATCGTCGAAGGAACATCTTCGCGCGGCGGATCGCGGATCCCGACGAGTCCAACGAGCGTGAGACTGTGCAGATCTTTGTAGAGAAGTTCTTCGATATCGGAGGGGGGAAGAGATGGTTTGAAGAGGGGAAGGGGTTTGCGACAGCTGCGTGTTCAGCCTCAGTACAAAGTCAAAGAAGTGAGGCATGAAAACACCTACAGAGCCAACACTCTCTGCCCGCTCGCTGACCACTCGCTCTGTACCATACCCAGCCTCTCTCTCTCGACATCCCCAAATGCAACCTCGCTCCCATCGGCATGCATGACGCTCCCGCAGGACGGGAATAGGATATCAGGGGCGCCCTTGACGAGCATCCATGTCCCTTCTCCACTTGTGGGGACACTGTCTTCTATGATGTCCTCTGCATTTTTCTCGGCATCCACGGAGGACGAGAGTGGCGTCGAGGAGAGGGTTGTATCGCGCACGATGGACATCATCCATTTATTCCGCGAATTAAACGGGACCTCGAAGAGCTTCCTGTACCGCTCGATCAATCCTATCTCCTTGTCGTCCTCATAGCCCTGGACTTGCATGTTCTCGGCAAGACGTAAAAGGGCCGTGTCTGTCGGATCGCCTTTGACGACGCGTTCTGCAACGGGCTTTCCCATGTTTCCGGGTGCATTGTCGAATTTGGCGCCATTACATAGGCGCGCAATCATGTGTAGGGTATGGAGGGCATGGGAGGGTGTGGTGTGGGAGGGCGGTGTGAGAGTGATATCTTTGGCAGCGTGTTGGGCATCGAGGAATGCAACGGATTCGACGGCCTGGACACGGGTAAGTTGGGGATGGATGACAGAATATGGGACGAACCATTTTTCCGGCTGTCAGGGTGCCGGTCTTGTCTGAGCATAGGACAGAAATACATCCGAGTGTCTCGATCGTCGCGAGGTTCTTGACGAGGACGTGATGTTTGGCCATGCGGCGGGCAATGACCGTCAGCGAGAGTGCTACACATACGGGAAGACCCTAGATGATGTGTTAGGATGTAAAACATAATAATAAAAAAGACAAGGTGCACCTGGGGAACAAAGGCGGTGAGACAACCGATCGAGTTGATGATCGCAGCCGACACGGTATCGAATCCAGGATAGGCGGTCCTGAGCCACACGCCGTAGAGGAGCAAGCTAATGCAAAAGAGGCTAAGGGCGATACTGGAAATGACCTTGGTAAAGAACCAGATTTCTTTTTGGATGGTGGTGAGTTTGAATTTGGTTTCTCCAGACATCTTGACGAGGCGGCCCATGACTGTGCGGTCGCCGGTGGCGAATACGACACCGTGACAGGTGCCTTGAGTGACGAATGTGGATGTGAGTGCGAGGTTGCGCGTTTCGAGCGCGTTGTCGGCGGTCGCATCGAGAGATCCTGGAACCATATCGCTGCATGGACGGGTGTTGAGCAGGCGAAACACGGATCAGATGGACGGGCACATACCTTTCACCAGTGAGCAATGACCTGTCGAATCGGAGGTCAGAGGACATTTGGACGATTCGGAGGTCTGCAGGGACGCGATCACCGGTGGAGAGAACGATGATGTCGCCGACGACGATATCGTTTGCGGGGGTGAGTTGCTGCTTCCCCTCGCGTATGACGGAGGCTTCTTCTGCAATGAGGGACTTGATCGACTTCATGATTCTGTTGGCGTTCCAGTCCACAAGAGCATAGAATGTGGCAGACACGATGATGACGACCATCTACAGTAGAGTCAGCCGAGTAAGGGGGGAGGTCTCCGGGGGGAACCTCACCAGTAACATTGCGACACCGAGATTGAATACGAGGGGGGGATGACCGAGGGGCTTGTAGGACAGCTGCCAAAACTGGGTGAGCAAAAGACGCGATGTGGGGAACAGACGCGTACGATCGTGACGACGAAGGCAATCCACATCAAGAAGTTGAAGCCACCGAAGATGTAGTTGAGGGCCTTGAGCCAGTACTTTGTGGGAGGGGGGCTGATGAGGTTGCGACCCTCGAGCTTGAGCTTCCTCTGGATGGCGGCAGTCTCGAGACCGACGGTGGGGTGGCATGAGTAGCGGGTGTAGACCTGTTCTGCTGGGATGAGGTGGACATCGATGGCGGCAATCGCATCAGCTGGGTCCTGGGACTTCTTTGGCTTCTGTGGGAGGTCCTTCTCGTCGACACGGATGGAGAGTGTCCGATACCTGGCACGGTGTGAGCACGCAGCGACGACGCGAACACAGGCCCGTACCCAATCTGAATGCCATAGCCCGGGGTGGTGCGCTCAGTGGACTTGCGAGACGCCGAGTCCGCCATTGGGATGCGAGAGAAGAAGAGGCCGCCCTTTAATTTGCCCCTCGCTCCTTATCACACAGCTTGAGGCGCGATTTTCGCCGTGACTGCGTGCATTTCGCCGTTCCTGGGCCGGTCCGAGCGATTTCCGGACGAACGCCGGTGCAGATCCGTAAACATTTAGGCTCCTCTACCGTAATGAAATTCGCAATTCTTGCATGACGTCACGGAAGTTGCCTTCCCCTGGCACTCCAAATGCGATAACTCATCCCACGCAAGTACAAAGCCAGTGACGGTGGCGAGGTCTATCACCAGATTCTTATCATGCTCCATAAATCAGCCCCATGCCGTAGCGCTATTTTACCCAGTGGCCAACTCGACAGGTTAATGTCTTCCAACGTTCTGCCCACATTGGCCGTCGACCCTGACTACCGAAAGGGTCAATTATACCAGTGAAAGCACAATAGTGCTAGTACGGGGCGCCACAGCATGCTTGGAATGGAAAAGCTAGCAACTTGATTGGCATCAGGCACACCCAGCTTTCCGGGGGAAGATTCTGTGGCCTTTCCTTCGAAAACAGGACGCCGTCAATACCGAGAACGCAAATACGAATCGATCGGGCGAAAGGCCATGAACATAACCTTTTTTCTGATGTATGTATAACATCCACGCACCCTCTGCAAACAAGATAAGCATCCACTTTCCGAAGGGAGTTCGGGCGGAGGGACTTACATGTCCCAGAAAAATCCCAAGCCTTGTTATATGATGGCTGTCGCTGCCTGTCTGAGGTCTAACAAGGGAGGTGACCCAGCCTGCCTGCAGCCCCAAACAGCCCAGGGCGAGCCACTGAAGCAGGGTTATCATTTATTTTTCTCCAATGCAGGTGCCACATGGATATTCAAAGCCCCCTGCGAGGTATTCTGAGTTCTCCCCATCAGTCCCCATCCCATCGTAAATGCGTTGTTGGTCACTGCATCGGCGCCCATACCCGACAGGAGTGAAGTACTGACGAACGTTCCTTGTGATTTCAACATGTCAACCGCGGGACAGCAGTGCCGGCGTATTTCAGAAATGGTTTCATATGGCGGCCCAGTCCTTTCATGTCCGCGAGTAGGCCAGTGATCGGTAGGACTTTCCACATAAAAACTTCGCGATCGTCTTTTGCTCGAAGACATTTCTGAGAAATGTGTTAGCAGGGTCAACCGACATACATAGGTCTGTGCCAATTTGCACACGGTGACGCGGTGAAAAGTTCCCACGGGAGGACCTTTGCTTCTTGACTTTGGCTTTCACATGCGAGTCTACGCTGGCCAGTCTACGCACATGCACGCACTATCAAACCAACCTCAAGCACATGCACCATCCATGGACTTGCACCTGTCGCCCGTCACACCGGATCCCATCCCAGAATCTTCCCACAATTCTGAACATCATCCAGGATTGGCCGAGGACGAACCCACCCAGGAATCAGACCAAGGGATATGGAATAGAGAACCGCAGCCGTGTGTCTCATATCCTCCTTTTTCGCATTCCTCGACAACCACCCGACTAATCGTTTCCGTAACATAAGCAAAGCTATAGAACGCATAGAGGCGTTTACGCTCGACATTTTGGACAAAATAGTGGGGTCGATTACCAGGTCAGATAATCCCGTGCCGCCCTCCATCGATCCACACGATGGCGATGGCGATGGCTCTCAGCCAAAATATGGACGCGTCGAGATAGCGATCTCAGCCCGTGGTAAGAAAGGATCAGACGGGTACGTAGACTCGATGAGTTTCCGAGAACCGGGACATTTCTTAGTCGTGTGACGCAAGTCTGCGCATCCTTCGCTATCCGATGCGTGGAAGGACGCCCAGCTCCAGGTCAATAGGTAGGAGGACGGCTTTCGTCTAGAATTATGACCCCTTGATTCTGTGCAAGCGCAACTGTTATGCCTCATGAATCACACACACCAAGCCCTCGATCAGGGGATCTCAGTCACAAAGCGGTAAGAAGTTCTCATTCACCCCGTGGCGAGTAGTACGAACAACTCCCTTTAAGCGACCTTTACTACAGAGATGTCGCTCTATTCAGATCCCAAGCAGTTGTCGATCGGGTATCCAAAGCACACCTTCGCACACGCAACGTCGTACTGATGTGCATACAGCTCGTCGACGATTTAGCAGCCACTCTGAAACAGGACCGGGCTGACTTGAATATCGTGATCGTGGTGTGCTGAACATACAGTTTTCGAAGCTAACAGACCTCCACAGCGCGCTACCTCGAAAGGATTGATCTGTGGAAGTGGCCTGGTGGTTCATCTCGTCCAAGGAGAAACCCTGCGTCTGAGTGATTCCGAGGTAAGACAAGGCTTTTGATTGGCGTGCATTGCGTAACAGAGAGGGTAGGGCACGCTGATTCCCCCAGGAGAAAACATTCACCGATTCGAGATCAAGAACCCCATCGCATGGGTCTTGGTTATCGAAAAAGAGGTAACCGAGCTGTGTCGTAGGAGCGACGTTCGTTCATCGTCTTCAAGGCAATTTTTCAGACACTCTGTCAACTCCGGTTCACGAAGAATCCAACGCTCCCAGGGCCAGGTTTGATTATCACGGTATCCTCAATCAACCTTCTCTTGTCTGTGTGTTACCAGCTGAGAAGCACAGGGCAAAGGCTACCCTGATCTTGTGACCCGTCAAATGGTCAAGGCACTCTCGGACCACCTATTAGAGTAGTGATTCCTGCTGGGATGTCTCGGCATCACCCACTGACGGTGTTTCAGCGTTCCCATCGTTGCACTGGTTGACGCAGACGCATATGGCCTGGACATATTGTCTGTTTACAAGTACGGCAGCCAAGGACTCCGACACGAGAATGGAAAGCTTGCGGCCCGTCGGATCGAATGGCTCGGTATCAGGGCATCCGAACTATCAGAGTGAGCCCATCTCATCGATTTACATACCAACCCGGTTTCAGTTGTGAAATGGGCTCTCTGCAAGGTTCGACATTGATGTGGATATGTTGATTCCCATAACGAAACATGACCAGAAAAAGGTCCGTTGAGTGCGAATATTGTACATATGTCTGCTTGACGGGCTTCTGTTTTCTCAGGCTTTCGAAATGCTCCGTCGACCCTCGGATGTTTTGCCACCAGAGTGGAGGTTGTATCTTGCCCCAAACTGCTCTTTTGGGGAGTTGTACTCACGCCGAGTCATCATGTGCAGGAAAGGCCTCACGCGGATCCTGAAGACGAGGCGCAAAGCCGAGATAGAGATTTTGGCGAGCGTGAGGTCGCATGGTCAAGAGCCTGAGCGAAGCTACCTTGTTCCCTACTTATGCCGCAAGATTTCACATTTCGTTTCCGCCCAATGTCTGCAAGAATAATCACTTGGTCGGTGTCTACACTACATAGGATCTGGTAAAAATAATTGGCAATGGATTTTGAACTTGTGCCCATACGTCAGTGGTTTGAGAATAGTAATTGCACCTGACCTGTGGGATACATTACTACAAGCGAACACAACCACCGTATACTGCTGAACTACGTATACATGCAAGAATCACAAGCTCGCAAACCACGGTGACAGCACCGATGGAAGGCCAACAGCGAAAACCTTGTCAGCGACACGCTCTACCACAGTTGGGCCACCTTGCCATTGAGGCGTGGAATATGCGATTCGCATGGCGTTTTTCACACCATCCAAGTTAGAAACCGTTGTCATGCTCATCCATGCCCATCCTACTACCCAATTATTTTTGTCCCTGTCCCTGTCTTTCACACCCAGGTATTTGCCCATTTCAATTACAGCGTCTTCCACCAGTACTCCCAGTGGTTGGAAGAGGAAAAGGGGCGGCAGACACCCCGATTACGAATGGCTGATGTACCTTGTCGGGCAAAAGGGTCCCTGCGGGTAAGGGCTGTTCCCATATCCTGAACTGAATGGCAAGGTCCCCAGCGACGTGCAATAGAGCAGATAATACGAATGCAATGCAAAGCCTAAGATATGACCTTGCCCATGGATCTTTCGGGTTCCTAGTTGTGGGGGTGTCATCCCAGGGACGACGATTATGCCGATGAGGACCAAATATGGTGAAGGACTGGTGTATAAGTGGAGAGTCAATACTATGGCATCCACGACTCGGAATGAAGTTCAGTACTGACATGTCGTAGTAGGAATTGATGCCCATGTCCGGCTAGCAAAGTAATTAATAAATAGGATCAACAGTGGATTAACATTGACGTAGGCCCAAAATCTCCGGATTGTATACGCATCCTTCCAGTATCCAAACAATTGTGGCCATGTCGATGGCTCGGAAAGATTTGTTGCCACTGCGGCTGCAGCTACCAAGGAGTAGCCGCATTGGAAGGATCCGTAAGTTTGGGCCCACCACGCAATGATATTTAAGGCATCGCAAAACATAGCCTTGTAAAGCAACAGAGGCGCTGGTGGAAAAGACAGGATTGGCACGAGTGTACAAACGCGCAACGTCAGAGAGAAGGTAGCAGGTCAAAGCCGTGCGCAAATGCGACACGGGTGCGATGACGAGCGGGAATGGGGTGATCGTCCTGTAATGCAAAAGAGAACATCGGGTGAGAAAATGCTCGGCCGAAATCGTGTATCATAGCTCGTAATGACCTTGAAGGACCATCCAATTTCCCTAGGGAAGATGCTTAACACCCAAAAGAATCGATGCACAAAGGGTAGCTGATACGCGGGGACTTTGTCCGACTCATGACGAAACTCCTCCAGCGGGCGTGTCAGTAGCAAAAAACGCATGGCTCCCAGTAGACGCGACCCCATACTGGAACCATAAACATAGTCGGAGCGCCCATTGCCCGTCCGGGTGGTAAGCACGCTTGCCAGAGACAAGCACATGACGACCGCAAAACCGACAGCCCTCCATACCGTTGACCTGACTCAGGCCGAGGGCAGCGACGGCGGCCAAAAGAGGTTTAGAAACAATGTTCCAGAGGAGCATGAATAAACGTCACCAGTATACTGGTCTTCCACTCCAGTTGCGAAGATGAATGTCTGGAACAAAACTTTTCAACTGGGCGCCGATCAGGAAAACAAACGTGCTAGTAGTTGCTTTATCATTCGTCGGTTCCCTGGAAAACGTCCGAGAAACCTTTTGGAGTCATCACGCCCAGTGAAAAGTGGGACATTGCCTGGCGGACCCAGTAATGACGCGATACGGATTTCCTTGATAATCACCTTGCTTGGGCAAGGTCTCTGTCACCCCCATAATTCGCGAGTTGAACTACCGGCATTTGCCACCCAAAGCTAACACGGCGACAGACATTCGACTGTGCCGTCAAAGACGGCCGTCGGCAGTCAACTTGTTACTAACGTAGGTAAAAGGAAACAAGACGCAGCTCGCTACGCTAGTTGCTACATCACACCTCTCCCTGAGATTGGTACGTCGTCGACGCAGGCGTTGTTCTCGTCGTTGTCCAAGTGGTGGTCGTGTCATCAACGCCGGGGTGGGATCATGGCCGTGGTCGTGTCGTCGGCGCATTTGACAGGGAGGTGGTGGCTGCATCGTCGATACGACTGCAAACGCACGAAAAAATCGTCAGAATGCCCCGAAAGAGATCAAGAGCTGCCAGACTTACCTTTTGGACCTGCAAGGCAGCGCTCAACAAGTCAAACGGCTGTGGAAACTGCATGAATAGCTCGAGCGTACACACGGACGTGCAAAGCGTTACGAAGAATGCAAGAGTGCCTGCAGACGAACATCACAAAATGAGTCGGATATGTAGAACTCACCTCATGGACTTGCGAGTGGGCATCCAGACGAGTTCAATGCACAAACTTGGAAACCTTGTTGAATGTACGCACGGACGCACACAGCAAATGGAACGGCGTGAAAATGGCCGGAAGCGGACGCCTTGAAAGTCGATGCAAAGGCGAAACTAGCACACTGAATGATGAAGAAGGGTCAGGCCATCGGTGAAACCGACATGTACTAGGGGGATCCCCCGACAATCTGCAATTGGTTACCGAGGTGCGTTGACGAATATCCTCGTCGGGGACACTAGGTTGCTCACATCGGCTTCCTCCCTTGTGTGGGGGCCCACACATCCCTGTTCCCTCAGGTCATGGTGCAGTTCCATTTAGCTATAACGTGAATGCGATGTCTATGCCCGCGGTATGATATTCGACGCAATGACGACTCTACTGGAAACCTCGTAGGCCCCACGTTGAATTCGTAAACACGCCTCTCCATGCTACGCACCATACACAGTGGCAATACCCTCGTGATTCCGTACGTGCTACCATCAAAGCGTTCATTATATAGAATGAACACCATCTAGATCGTCCCGTTCCAAGGTACGTCGTGTCGGACCGTAACATTTTTGTTCCCATCACAGGCAACGCACCTGGGCCTGCCCTGGCCTGACCTATGTGCCGTTCCGTGCAGTAGATCTCCTCGACTGTTGCGCTGGCAGCCTATATGGTACGTAACTACGCGCGGCAAGAACGTTCGTCCGTCTGGTACGTACATACGTATGTTGGATCGTCAAGCATGCACATGCGTGCCATACACAGTACTAAGGATGATGCGACGCTCATTTCGGATTTCTTTTAGAACGACGGCTTTCCCCCTGAGATCAAGATCACCGGAGCTTCACGAATCCCAGAAATACATATGGATGCAGTACTGCTGCAATTCTGGATACGCCACTGTCGTCTTCTTTGACCCCTCTCACATGCACTTGTATCCACTATAGGAAATATGGGTTGATGCAGCCAATGAACTTGTTTCCCTGAAATGATCCGGCTACCTACTGAATATTGATCTCGCCCCTAACTTCGAATCCCCCAGCTGTATTCAATCTGGGCAGCTCGACCGAGAGGACCTTAATTGGACCAGGTATCTGATGGTTAGCGCATGTAACAATCGACTATCTATGGTTGTTGACACCAATCGTGGTACTCGCCCAAGTCTGCTCTCGCCTCCTGCGATACGTGACGTCCCAGATTCTTACGGACACAGACTGTTGCCAAGTTCTTGTACTTGCCATCTCAGGACCCCACCCCGTTCGGAACGCAAAAGTGACAGAACCCGCTCCATGTCCCACTCATCTCAGCCGCCCATGCCGTTTGCGACGAATAAACAAGCCCAAGATCTATTTCCCGGAGTGCTTTTATGTCCCCACAGACAACCATTTACGCGTAGATGTCTGAATCTTCCTTGGGCGCACTCCTATATACTCTTCCCTATGTTTATTCAATTGAATCACATGCTATAGTAGCATATAACCAGTGGGATATGACCCATGTGCACTGTTGGCTACTTATACTTCGGTTGTTCTGATGGGGTATATATATTGCATGCGCGTAATATGTCCCTGGTTTTGAATTAGTTGTCACTCCTGAATCACCATGACTGCTTCTCAATCTCAGTGCCACCTTTGTGTTGCGTCATGCCGCAAGCCATTGAGATCACGGCCTTACTTACCGCAGGATGGTAATCTTGGATTTTCTGTGTTACAAAAGCATACCCACTCAGGGGGTAACCGAATGTACAATAGCATGACGTCTATACGGACAACATTATTAATGTTGCATGTGCTCGGGGACTTTGTTGTCGTTTTTCCTCGTAAGTTCATTCCTGATGATGGTAAGATGTACTCGATTCATTGTACAACGACAACACTGACTCACCTTAGCTGCACGCTGAACTCATCTTCGATGTCGTCATCATCCCAGTTGTCCTCCCATAGCTTGTCGCCTCCAGACTTGGCAGCGCCAGGAGCTGCACCACCCAGATGAGCGAGGTCAGTCTGTGAGTCATCCCAGTCTAGTATGTATGTGGGACATCGTTTCAGTATTTGCCATATCTTGAAGACGGACCTGCAGCTGCAAATTCCTCAAATTCATCGTCTTCCTCCAGCACGCCCAGATGGTAAGGCGGATCTTCCTTTTTTTCATCGGATACCTTTGAGTTATCTGTTGTCTTAGTGTCTGAGGGCATGGTACGGATTGCGGGGGCAAGCTCGAGTTGCAGGAACGCGACGCCTGTGGGGAATCGACACTCCAGTTTGTGCCGGCCCTATACTTCTCACGACTCACGTGCATACTAGTAAGTGGCGTTGGGCCCTACAGCAACTCTTGCTCGCTACCCTCAGCTTCAAGCCAACTTCAAAGTCTGATACCATCTTACTGTCGTACATACCTGTTTTTCGATGCCAAACAATCCTCTACGCCGTTTTTCCAAGTCAGTGAAACCTGATTCTGGCCAGGATGACCCAGAGTCACGCATGGTGCGTGGTGTATTGTATTCCTTTCAAACGATTGTTAATCCATCGTCGGGTCATTAGTTGAAAGGGCCATCCCAAGCTGCTAATACCGAGATTACCCCGACGCCTGCGAAAGCTGGTGACGCCATCCACAACACACTCGCCACGTTTAAAAATCTATTCCATCATCACGAAAAACGCATCCAAATTTCCCCAGCGGGCGATGCCCTACCCGCTCTAGCGCAATTGGCCAGGGCCATACCTGTCCAGGGGGTGTGTACAGTACTTTGCATGGAAACTAACGTTAACTGCTGAGCTCTTGTACGACAGTCGCTCGCCACAGGAAAGATTGATGAGCCTGTTGCACATGACGAGGAGACAATGGCACTTGTGCCGGGTGCTGTTCAAAGTGACGCTGGCCTTGTCGATGGGACTGATTCTTCCCCCACGCTTGAAGACATCAGTGCGACCTCCCTCAGGTCTCTCAAGAATTTCATTACTGCTGTCCCTACCAGGACCGACGTACATTTCCCCCATTTCTTCATGGAGCTGAACTCATTTATCTACGCAGGTCCCACCGTACGCCCAGGTGTTGTTGGAAGTGTTAACCAGTGCTGCTCAGGTATGCTCTTTATTTAGTAATAATTCACCTCTGATGCCATCTTGTCAGTTGGTCATCACGCAAGCGAAGGTGGACGCAGCAGTCTCTGGCCTGCTTCCCATACTCCAACAAGTCTATGAGTTCCTTCGCAATGACCAAATTCTTACCAAGTTCGATACAAGGAAAGAAACGCTAGCATGCATCACCCAGGTCGTAAACGATAGCACGCAGTTCATCAAAAACTACGCTGATGTCAAGAGCTCCTGTGAGACATTTACACCAGTTTCTGATTACAGTCCTCTGACGGACTGTCGTTAGGGAAGCGACTTGGAAAGGACATCGCTTCTGAAACGCAGGCTGCCATCGATGGCTACAATCAGGCACTCGATGCTTTGATGAAACAGTATCACGATCGTAAAGCCCAGGATGGCCCAGTCAAGTTCGCCCCCGTCCTCCGTGGTCTCCAAGATACGAGACTGGAGGGGATGCTATACGTAAAGGAGACAATATTGGACTCCAGGATAAGATGCATGGATGGCACGAGAAAAGACGTTCTACAAGACATCGTACGCTGGATCCACGACCCCGATGTGAACACGCAGCGGGTTTTTTGGCTCCACGGGCTGGCTGGCCAAGGCAAATCCACTATCATTCACACCATTGCGCAGTGGCTAGAGAACGTTGGAAAACTCACGACGTACTTCTGCTTCGCCGGGGACAGACAGATCGACCGTCGTGAGGACAAGATATTCACGACTATTGCGCGCGATCTTGCCGACTACGATCCTTCGTTCAGACACGTGCTAGTTGACACTGTCACCAGGTATCCCTCGCTCAAGACTACCCGCGACGTCATGCAACAATGGGAGAAACTACTGTTGGAGCCTATCTCGAAAGTCGCGGATGGGGCCATGAAGAACGTGGTTATCATCATCGACGGGTTAGATGAGAGTGGACCCATCTCGTCGCGAATGCACATCCTGGCAGCGCTCGCATCTAAAGAAGCTGCAAGTCTTCCTCCTAACTTCCGCATCCTTCTTGCATCTCGTCCATTGGACGACATCCAGCGTGCTCTGGGCAGCTCTCCACACGTGAAAGTCCTGTCCTTGAACGGCTTCTCTACAGATGACATGGAAAAGGAACTCCGTCATTACATTTCCAATCAAATCTCGAAATATAGTGGTATTGAGCCGCACGAAGTCAAGCATATGGCTGAGATATCTAAAGGTCTATATGAGGTGGCCCGTCTCTCTTGCTACTATCTCAATCCACACGTCCCTGGAATGTCGGCCAAGGAGCGTTTGGTTGACATGGTGGAGTTAGTGCGTGGAGAGGGGGAACCGCTTCTGGACACTATATACTCCGCAACGCTGGATGCTATCATCGGCCCGAGGCCACTTCCTCGCCAGCGCTTTTGCTCCGTGATGCGACAAGTCATTTATACCTATGAGCCGCTTTCGATGGAAGCATTCACCAAGATGCGTCGTCACTTCGCACACGAGGCCGACCAGTATGATTCGAATATCATTATCAGCTTCATGAGTATCGTGCTCACTGCTGTCAAACTCCGCACCACCTCTGTTCGTCCAATGAATGCGTCCTTCTATGAATTCCTAGCTAGTGCTTCCCGAAGTGGAAAGTATTTCTCTGGCGACCGATCTATTCAAGCCGACCTGGCCCTTTCCTCACTCCGCGTTCTCCGCGATGACCTGCGGTTCAATATCTGCCAATTGGAGAACTCCTACATACTCAATTCTGAGGTCGAGGATCTTGCTGCGAAAGTCAAAAGTCACATCCCATTGCACTTGGAGTACACATGCAAATACTGGATCAAGCATCTCATGACCACAGAATTCACTCCTTCCCTTGCAGGGCAGGTCAGGGATCTTCTGGGAAGTGAAAAGGTTTTATTCTGGTTGGAAGTTCTGAGTTTTGTTGGTGGACTTGATAATGCTGCCATTGATCTAGCATCTCTTGGGAGATGGTTGCAGGTGAGTAGTTGTGGTTATATGCTGAACTCTTTTCTGATTAGTTGATGAACAGGAAAAGAAGGGAAATGAGGATCTTGTAGCTCTGGCAAGGGATTGTGTCAAGTTCATTCAAAACTTTGCTGGTGCAATCTCCTCAAGCACTCCCCATTTGTACATCTCAGCACTTCCCCTTGCCCCTGAGAGTTCTGTGCTATGCAAGGCTCTCAGGCCCAAGTTCTCCCAACTTGCCAAAGCTGCTGTAGGACAACTTCAGGAGTGGCCAGCTGCTCAGGTGCTTCTGCAGGGGCATGATGGTACTGTGACTTCAGTTGCATTCTCACCAGATGGCACAAAGGTTGTGTCAGGTTCAAATGACATGAGTGTTAGAGTATGGGATGCTGAGAGTTGTGTTCCAATTGGGAGTCCTTTGCATGGTCATTCTGGCTATGTCCAATCAGTTGCTTTCTCCCCAGATGGCACAAGGGTTGTAACAGGTTCTTTTGACACCACCTTGATTGTGTGGGATGTGAAGAGGGGTGTACAGATTGGCAGTTCATTCCAGGGCCACTCTGCACCAGTCAACTCAGTTGCTTTCTCCCCTGATGGCACAAGAATTGTCTCAGGCTCCAGAGACAACACTCTAAGGATATGGGATGCTGAGAAGGGTGTTCAGATTGGGAGTCCACTTCAAGGTCACACTCACTATGTCCAGTCTGTTGCCTTCTCCCCAGATGGCACAAGGATTGTGTCAGGCTCATATGACAGGACAGTGAGGGTATGGGATACAGAGGGAGGTCAGGTTGGCAAGTCATTTGAAGGCCACTCTAATCAGGTCCAATCAGTTGCATTCTCACCTGATGGAAGCAGGATTGTCTCAGGCTCTTCTGATGGTACTGTGAGAATTTGGGATGCTGAGAAGGGTGTGCAAATTGGAAGACCACTTGAAGGGCACACACATTCTGTCCAATCAGTTTCCTTCTCTCCAGATGGAACCAGGATTGTGACAGGCTCTTATGACAACACTATCAGAGTGTGGGATACTGAAGGCACACAGATTGGGAGGTCTCTTGAGGGTCATACTCACTGGGTCCAATCCATTGCAATTTCTCCTGATGGAAAAAAGATTGTGTCAGGTTCATCTGACAAGTCTGTGAGGATCTGGAAAGGTGACTGTGTCAATGTTAGCAATCAATCTCTTGGTCACAATGACTATATTCAATCAGTTGCATTCTCCCCTGATGGTACAAGGATTGCAACAAGTTCAGGGGACCAAACTGTGAGGATCTGGGATGCTAAGAATCGTGTACAGATTGGCAGTCCTCTTACTGGTCACAGTCATTGGGTCCAGTTCATTGCATTCTCTCCTGATGGGAAAAAAATTGTATCATGCTCATCTGATAAGACTATAAGAGTTTGGGATGCCAATACAGGTGTCCAGATTGGTGATCCATTCCATGGTCATACTGGAGCAGTCAACTCAGTTGCATATTCTTTCAATGGCAAAAAGATTGTTTCAGGTTCAGATGATCACACTATAAGGGTCTGGAATCCTAAGAAAGGGTTGCAGAGCAGCAAGCCATTGACAGGTCATGCTGCCCCAGTCCAGTCTGTTGCATTCTCCTCTGATGGGAAAAGAATTGTGTCAGGCTCAAATGACAAAACTGTAAGGATCTGGGATAGGAAGAAAGGTGCACAGATTGGTAGCCCACTTCAAGGCCACACAGATATAGTGCAATCAGTTGGCTTCTCTCCTAATGGTTTAAGGATAGTGTCAGGCTCCTGGGACAAGACTGTAAGGATCTGGGATGTTAAGACAGGAGCACAGATTGGCCATACACTTGAGGGTCACACAGACATGGTTCTTTCCACTGCATTCTCCCCTGATGGTACCAAAATTGTGTCAGGCTCCTCTGACAAAACTGTGAGGATTTGGGATAGTGTGGCTTGTGCACAGATTGGCTGCCCTCTTGAAGGTCATGATGGTTGGGTGAAGTCTGTTTCATTCTCTGCTGATGGTGCAGAGGTTGTGTCAGGCTCATATGATATGACTGTGAGGATCTGGGATGCCAAGGGCTATGTACAATTCTGCAAAAATTATGATCCTGGACACCCCATCTGTTTCTCAACTGTGGCATCTCATTTCTTGCAAGATGGGGAAACTCTTCTAGATGCAACTTTTGATGATGAAGAGGGGTTACATCAAAATGTCAGACTTCACAAAGATGGATGGATTAGAGGTTCACATGGCCAGTTGCTTTTGTGGATTCCACCTACTATGCAGCAGCCATTCTATGATATGTGGACCAAAGTGGTTATTCCAAGAGGGGGTGTGGAATTGGATCTTAGTCAGATGGTTCATGGGGAACACTGGAATGAATGTTTCATACCAGCTAAATGATTATTGAATCTGTTTGTGTATGGTTACTGATTGATTCTTCTTTCACTGCTTCTCTCACTTTCAGTTCTCCACTTAACATATGCACTTGTTCTTGGGTACTTCCTGATGAGTCTGCTCCACCTTGTAGATTCAATACTATGCTTGTACTTACATATTTAGCACTTGTTGGCATCTTGAGTCCTGTACTACTACTATAACCTTTGATCAGTGTCTTCTCCAAATGTTCTCAAATGCTGCTAGTGTGTGATTACAGCTGGTCCAGAACCATGTGGGTTCCAGTGTGCTACAGCAACTGCTGTTAACCTTAGTTCAGCATATCTGACCACACACCAGTATTGCTCATCATTGGCTATCCTTTGATAGACTCTCCAGCTCAAAGCTATGAGTATTAAGGAAATTATCTGAAACCATGTCCCCCAACACACTCATTTAACAGCAGTCTCACAGACATCACAGCTCACTTGCTGGGTGCTTCAATCTTCACCTGGTATATCCATATTTCAGAAATGATTGTCTCCGTGGACCACTAGCTCCAGAGGGGATAGCAAGAGAAGGAAGGAATAGTAAGACCTTTTGGGTTACTCCACGCGAACGACATACATGGTCCCAGATTACTAGATTCGCGTGACATACACCCGGCCCTTCTTGGTCTCAATGCAGATATGGATAAATGCAGGCGAGATGCTAGAGCTGATAGCCAGGAAAATCCTTGTGAGGACGACTACGATGTGACACGCCCATGCACATGGCTTCGGGGAATTGTAAAGCGGTCTTAGATCCGAACGGGAGCATGACATGCGTAGCTTGTGGACGAATCAGAAATGCGACTACGGCACCATATACGCGGATCCCTGAAAGCCAAGATCAGCTCGTGCGCAAGCAGAATTTTACCGGCAGTCCCAGTGTTGGACAATCCAAAACCACGTTCGCTTCACGGGCTGAGCAAGTCACAAACCTGACTGCATTCCACATAGTTGCAGCGAGGGAGTCATCTACATGCGCTGGGAAAGTGCACGTAGAGATTGCCCGAGGGGTGAGCAGCCGACTTGAAAGTACATGCCGATGTATCCCAGTTTAAGGTCGCCCACAGTAAGTAGGTTGTTTTCTTTTGCCCAGAAACGTACTCTCGCTATCTGCGAACCGTGTTGTCAGAGTCGGACACTACGGAAACTTGATACAAGGGCGAATGACCAAAGTGGCACAGATAATCAAGGCATCCAATGCACGAAGCCAAGCTGCAGTAGAATCGTCCAGACACCAAGGTGGCCACTATTCAACGCAGCTCCGGGACAAGCGACTAAATATTTTACTCACTCGATCCCGCTACCTCAGAAAATACGCGCAGTGCCCCCAAATACCATAGCGCATGTGAAGTCAGTGTAGATTTACTTCTGAAGCACGATAAGGTCCCGAGGCGTGGACGTAGACGTAGAGAACTCCGAACACGATTCTTCATAAACGAAGTGTATATCGTTGAACGTGTTGAACGGGTAATTGTTCAAACCTGGGTTTTGTCAATGCTTCCTTCCCTAGCACGTTACTCGTGGAGCTGCAAGATGTGAACTTCCACTGTGTGAGCCAATGACAATCGGATCAGTATCGTTTATCCATGGCATGACTTCTCCATGATGACATTGACCCTCGCGAGAGAAAGACCAACTCAAACGCTTGGGTCAAGAAAGGGCGGTGTCCATTGCCATTTGCTAGCGGCATAAGGAAGTTTTGGACTGGGCCTGCCCAAGGACGACTAGGCAACTGACCTTTGTGTTCTCGGAGGTGCAGTCCTAGAGAGAGCGAAGATCAAGGTGGTAGTGGCTCTGCGCTTGCTCTAGTGTGGGCCGTCGATCGACCTTCTCTTGCGACCGAGGTCCAGCTGGAATCATGACACAGGTCGATGTTGTCGTTGCCTTGTATTTCAATTGGTCGGGATTCGGAAGCAATCTAGGCGCAGGTCGAAAAAAGTCAGACCACTCCCAAGCTGTATGTATAAGAAGGGACGATGCACTGATCCAATGCGTCGTTGCTTCACAAAGGAATAAATCCTTTCTTCCCCTTTACTGCTATGGCTAGCAAACAGGTATAGTACACCCTGCTCATTGATGCGTGTGTCTACTAATCCTATGTTGGCTGGTAGCTTGGAAAGCTCAAACAGGTCTGTGTGCTGGCACGCCGATCTGACCAAGCACTTATCATCAACCTTGACAGTGGGCAGGAGAGAAGATATCAGCACGGGACAAGTCTGTCGTCGCGGATGAATTCAAGGAACTCGAACAAGACATTGAGCTGAGAAAACAGGGTATACTGAGGTGTGCACGCATCCTGATCCCCTTCGTTTCGCATCATAGTGACATAATGAACAGGCTGCAGGCAGCTTCAGAGGCATACCACCGTGTTCTTTCAAAGAAGAAAGTGTTTCCTGTATCTGGAGAAACCGAGAAGCTCATGGCGATTGACGCGCTCGGAATCGTGATGGTCAGTCATGGTGAGGAATTCGGAGAAGACTCTCCATTCGGTGCGTTATCACTCTACGCAGCGACCATCTTTGTGCCTACTCATCGGTGCTTGATTACACTAGGAACGTCGCTGATGACACTGGGCAGGGCCCATTGCAAGATCGCGACTCTCCAAGAGGCATACGCATTGACACTCAGAGATACATTTCTGACTTCGTGCGAGCAACTTCTGCGAGATATCAAGGACTATGAACATCAGCGAAAGAAACTGGACAGTCGGAGGTGCATATCTATTCAATATTGCCAGGTAACGCTTCACTCATACTCGCGTGCAGGTCTAGCTACGACGCAGCGATAAGCAAACTTGACAAGATCAAAAGTAGTAAGAAGGAGAAGGAGAAGGAGAGGCGCGAGGCAGAGGACGAGTTACAAAAGAGTCGACTGCAATTGTACGTCTCTCGCTTTGCACTGATGAATCGTCTGACACGCGTTCATGGATCTATCAGCGAGGAGACGTCTGATGATGTGCAGTCGCGCATGCATAATATTCAGGAGAGTGAGACACGTCAGCTTCGCGAACTGTCCACATTCCTGGACATCGAGCTCAACTTTGCGAAACAATACTTCAACGTATTGCAAGACGTTAAGGAAAACTGGTGTGAAAGGTATGACGTTGCCTTTCGAACTTCAACCCGTCCTGGTCTGATAAATATATGACAGTAGTTCGACGTCATTCGGGTTCGAGCATTTGAGATTGGGCTCGCATGCATTCGAACGGTCTATACGATCATCCAACTCCACTCCGGCTTCTAATGACTCAGATGGAGATAGCGTCGCCAGGGGCACCAGTCCCGTAACACGCCGCAAATCTTTCTCAGACGGCAGATCAATGTCTCGCCCCGACTCCAGGGCCTCTCGGGGACGTTCCGATAGCGGTGCAACAACGTCAGGACCTCCTCCTGGGAGTAATAATACAACTCCGAAAAGTAACAAGCGTATTAGTGTCACTGGATGGGCATCTAGCGCCGTAAGCTCTATCGCAGGGCGAGGCAAGAAAGATAGAGAAAACTTTGCCGCGTTGACGAATGAAGACGACGAGGGTAACGCAGACCAAGACAACCCTCATCTATCCCGCCAAACCAGTTCGAAGTCGCTGTCGCTTTTGCGCAAGTCGCCGAAGGGAAAAGGTAGCGAGCTTCCTCCTGGTAGCGACTCTTCACCCAGGGTCCCCCTGCGGATCTTGAAGCCTCCCTCTCAGCAAGAACGCAAGCTCGTCAAGGCACTCCATAACTTTACAGGATCTTCTGACGAGTTGTCATTTAAGGCCGGAGATGAGATAACTGTGATCAACGAGGTACTTGAAGACTGGTGGTTAGGGATACTCAAGGACGGCCGAAAGGG
>Ga0307518_10001028_pt1 | contig 20883 bp, 13 predicted proteins | sample 25_EM_MG_FD_203889 | JGI IMG/M metagenome (GOLD analysis project Ga0307518, IMG submission 203889) | Populus trichocarpa ectomycorrhiza microbial communities from riparian zone in the Pacific Northwest, United States - 25_EM | ecosystem: Host-associated > Plants > Roots > Unclassified | place...
TTTGACTGCTTCCTTGAGACCTATTGATCTCCCGTGTCCTTTTTGAAACTGTTGCTGTTGGGGGGGGGGGGGGTTGTTAGCTTAAATAGAAAAACAATATGGAATTGGATCAAGATTTAGCTTCATTGGTTGATGGCAAAACATTTTTTTTGTTTCTAATTATCGAATTCTGGGATAGGATAGCTTTGACATCTTATAGATGTGGGGGATTATCTATTTGTTCTTGTTTTCATCAACATTTTATTCTGGACGAGTATGTTTGAGCTTCAATTTTTGTGTTGGGCATTGGTTTCTTGGTGTATACTATTTTCCCTTTTTCCTGTAAAACCATTGTACAACCTCAGATAATATTCACTCTGGTTACTGCCGTACTGCAATGAATCATTTTGCAATTTGTTCTTCGAAGTCTTTTCCTTTTCCCATTATTCATGGTTTTCTTCTTCATTTCAATTGCAGATGACATCCCAGTGACTTCCAGCCAGGAAACACATGGTACTTCGTCTGTTCCTAGAAGTGATGCTACTGATTTTCCCATGCTACCTGAAAATGGTCAGTCAAATCTTGAAGCTTCATCTGTGTACATTCCATCAGATCAAATGAGAATGATTCAAAACATTAACACAATACTTTCCGAGGTATGTTTTTTATATACTGTCAATTCTTTGCAAGCCTAAGCGCTCTAGGCATTTGAGAAAATTTTCCCCTTCTTTTCTGTTAAATAATGAAATAATTTATGAAGTGACTGAAGTAGAATACATAAATGTAAAGTCAACAATATCCCTTTTGTGGCGCAGCTCGCATTGGAAAAAGAAGAGTTGATGCATGCTTTGACATCTGAGTCATCTCAGTGCTCCAAGCTAAAGGTAACCTCTAGCCTGAAATGAACAATGGAGTTAGCAATCATATGTGAAGTGATTTTGTTGGATGCGAACCTCTTAGGGAAGCAGCCTGTGAAAGGATTATAACTATATTGAATCTCGAGAAAAGAGGGGAAGGTCTCAGTCAATTCTTGTTTATGTATAGAAGCAGCTGATTCTAGTGTACTTTTCGATTGTGCTTGTGTCAGAATCTTACGGTTTATGGTGCATGGTACCATTTCTTTCCATTGATCTCTTTGAGGTTCAGATGAATAGGGATTAAATGCTCGGCGAGGGTTTGGTTTCTGTACAGACAAAAAGATATATGGGGTGTATACTTTAGTAAGATTTTGGATTTTGATGAAAGGAGCAAAACAAAGAGCTTTTAAGGGGGTACAGTCTGCTCGTAGCTGTTTGAAAGATTTTTGGATTAAAACTTCTCATTTTTGCTTATTACACAGCCATTCCTCTTCTTCTTTTTTTTTGCTCTGAATAGTTCATGTTATAGATCATAAATTTTGCATAATATGTTGTCAATGCACTCATTTTTTTTCTTGTACATAGGTGGTACCTCCTACTTTATTTTGATGTTTAAACTTATTTCTAGAAATAAGATTTTGAAAAACTGTATTTAATAGGACAAACAACTGTGAAGATCTGCTTGCTTTCCATCATACTAGAATGTGTGGAGAGTATTGTTTTACTACAGGTGGTATACTTAAGTTGTTTCTAGTGTATTTTACACGTTCTTAGAATCAATGTGTCTCCCTAGATCAGGAAATGGTTATGGATTAGAAATTGACGAGGTTGGGGAGTGTTATTCTAGTGATCTAGTCTAAGTTGAATTTTTTTTTTCCTGAATAATCAAATGTTTTATACTATTGATTAATTTTCTATTTCTGTATGCTGACGTGTATTCAATATGTTCATCTAGTTTTCTTATATAATATTTTGGGATTTTTGTTTCAAATAAATGAAGGATTTGAACAATGAATTGTCGCGTAAACTTGAGGTTCAAACTCAAAGATTAGAGCTTTTGACTGCTCAAAGTATGGCCAATGAAAATATCCCGGCAAGGTTGCCCAATTCTCATACCGTGCAGGACAGCAATACATATGCAGATGAAGGTGATGAGGTATGATATCTAACACCAAATATTAGAACTATTGTTGTAATTATTGGTAGAGTCGGTAATGTCTGATTAGAGGGGAGGAATTGCTTTTTTTTCACGACTTGATAAGGTAAATGGCTCTTTGGATCCTGGATTTTGGGCCTTATCACACTTTTGCAGTGCAATGATTATTCTGTATGAAGAAAATCTATGTCCACTATACTTGATTGGTGGATGATGGCAAAATTCAATGAATTCAGGATAGAATTCTACTTTTACCCTGCCGAGTATTCGTAAATACATTAACAGCACTGGAACCTTGACTTGTATCTCTGTTTCATCCTTGTTCTTGAACCCACTGATATACTCTGCGGAGCAGATGGCATAGCCTTACTTATTTGGTTGGAAAGACACCTGGAGCATGTCAAAGGCATGGGAGTGGCAGCCATTTGGTGAGGGAAAATTTACGCTTTGTTCAATAGGAAGGATGGAGAGGGGGATGAGGAAAGTTTACAATGGGATAGAGAGGAGAAAGGATGAATATTAACGCATGGGATGTAATAAGTGAGGGAGATGGAAAATAAACTGCCCAAATTGGGCAGATTTAAAATTAGTACATGTCAGGAAGGGATCTTTTCCTTTGGTCTATCCACCCAACGAAACAAGGAAGCATCTCATCCCCTCTCTCCCATCCATTTTCCCTACTTCCTCAACAAACCAAGTGTTAGAGATGTTCATTAGGAAATAGAAGATTTTTTTTTGCTCCCCATTTATTGGTTGCTGATAAATATAAATCTCGCTCTTCTTTTTCCCCAAATAGGTGGTGGAAAGGGTTTTAGGGTGGATTATGAAGCTCTTTCCTGGAGGACCATCCAGACGAAGAACAGGCAAGCGTCTTTGATACGAGACAGGATCACTCATCAAACTGGGACAACAAGCGTCGTTCCTGGAGGACCATCCTGTGCTTCGTCTATATCTGCTGCTCCCCTTATTTTGGCAACTCAACGGAGGTCGTAGTTTGTATATTTCAAGTCAGTTATGCCATCCATTGTTTTGTAACCCGTGGAAATTAAGTTTTTTGGCGGCCTTAATCCAGTTTGTCATTCTTTGGCATATGACAATAAGTAAGTCTCTTCTGGCTATAATTTTGTTTAATGAGAAATTCTAAAGAGGGATGTCTTTTATACATGGAAGGTTAAAAATTAGAGTAGAGTTACCGACAATGATGAGAAACTGTATTGGGAATTTGTTGGCTTTCAGTTTCTGCCCACATTTATTGTATTCATTAGCACTTACAGGCACAAAGCCCTAGAAATGAAACAAGTGATTTTGCATCTTTTTACTCTTTTTCTTTGCTTGAACGTAGTTTTTTTTTTTAAAATAAATTTTGGAAAAGTGAATTATTTTTCGATGTTTAGTAGTGTAATGGAAAATAAGTTGGAAAATATTTTTCAGTATTTGGTTATGTCATGGAAAATGAGCTGGAAAATAATTTGTTAAAATAATGAAGAATAAATCTTACAAATTAAAAAGTTGAATAGGAATGAAATTGAAAAAAAAAATATAATTTTATAAATTATCTTAAATAAAATAAATAATAATTAAAATAATAAAAATTAAATCTAAAAAATAAAAATATTGAATGATGAAGAAATTAAAATAATAATAATTAATATTTTATAAATTATTTCAAATAAAATAAGTAACAATAAAAAAAATGAGGATCAAATTTGATAGATAAAAAATTTCAATTAAAAAATGATAAGGGAAAAGCAAATAATAATTATAAAAATAAAGATTAAAATTAATATAAAAATTAAATTCTAAGGGATGAAATTGAAAAACAAATATTCAAAAAAAAAATATATATATATATATATAGCAATCAAAAGTTTGAGGACTAAATTTGATATAATTAGCAAATAATATGACATTTCTAAATTTTTCACAATTTCCGAAAAATATTTTCCATCCAAAATAAAAAGAAAATAATTTTCTGGAAACCAAGCCAAATTTTTCTTTGACCGGAAAATGTTTTTCGTTGATCAACTTTTCTAATGACAAACAAACACATAAAAATTTTAAAAATGATTTTTCAAAAATCAATTTTTAAAAAACAAACACAGCTTTATTACTAAAAATAACTTCATTTCAACATAGGTTCGAATGAGTTTGATGCACAATAATGTGTTGGGAATAATAACTCGAAATGGGAATGATAATTAAATTTTCTTGGGAAGGAAAAGAACAATGACTAAAAACACGACTCCATTAATGGTAGTAGTGATGCTCAATGGTGGTGACAACAGTTGTGGAGTATTAGTTACAATGATCATCGTTATAGTTATGGTTATGTTGTCAATAAACGTCTTACAAATTTAATAATTATTTTATACAAATTATTTTAGAGGTAATTAAATTTTGAGATGTTTGGGGGTATGATAATATTTGTTTTTTTATAAAAATATATTAAAATAATATATATTTTTTAAAATTTATTTTTTATACAAAACAATTTAAAAATATAAAAAAATAATTTTAAAGAATTTTTGTAAAATTTGTTTGACCAACATAACATCTATTTAAGTCGAAATTCCAAACGAACTCTTCATAGGGACACAACTTGTAATTTTGGTTTCTTACAAAAAGATCCTAAAATATCGTTAGATTTTAAATTAGCAATAATTTCGAGACGGTGTCGTTACTCAGTTAACAAAAACTGTAACCATTAATTAATCTCTTTTAAATCCTCCGTATATAATATGTGGTGCAGAAACAAAGTTCAAAGCTCCACTTCCATTGCTTTCTTTCTTTCCCTCCTCACTCTGTGTTGCTGCCGTGCTATCCATTATAATAATAATAATGATGACTTCAATCTCATGCAAGCTCTCACTACCAATCATTTCCTCATCATCTTCTTCTTCGAACTCCAATTCCTCAAAGAAGTACTCAGCGAAGGTAACAAGAGAGGACTGGAGGCAACGTTCCAAACCCATTCCACCAGGTGGCATTTATCCAGCAAAAGACCACTGCAGTCAATGTGGCTTATGTGATACTTACTATGTAGCCCATGTCAAGAATGCTTGTGCTTTTCTAGGTGATGGAATGTCCAAAATCGAAGTAAGTTTCTTCTTTGCTACTTTTCTTTAGCACCTTGATTATCCAATCCAATGCATTTTCCTTGTTTTTTTTTTTTTTTGACATTCAGGGTTTGGAACCTGTAGTCCATGGCAGAGGGAGGAAGGCAGATTCTTTTGATGAGGCATACTTTGGGGTCCATGAGGAGCTTTTGTATGCTCGTAAAACAAAGCCTGTTGAAGGTAGATTCTACTAGGCGTATGTAATTTACTTCCATAGCAGATGATGTTTTGTTTATCACAGTTTTAGGTTGTCCATTGCTGCTCAGTTTTAATAAATGCTCTCTATGTTTTCTCTGTAACTTTCTTTGATGGCAGGAGCTCAATGGACCGGAATAGTGACTTCTATTGCAATTGAGATGCTGAAATCTGGCATGGTCGAGGCTGTTATATGTGTACAGAGGTGTGTGAATAAATAGAGAAACTTCTATTGTTGATTTATTCCTTTGTCAAGTTACATGACCTTCTTAGCTATTTATTTTTTGCAGTGATCCAGAGGACAGATTCTCTCCCAGGCCTGTTTTAGCCAGGTTTGTAACTGCATCTTTTAGCTTGGTTCATTACCTTCTCAGATTTTCGTTGGATTTTTTTTTTTAATTTGATTTATTTCTTTGATTTTTCTGATGATTTCCGCAACTCTGCCACTCCCCACCTCGTTTTCTGTAATAGGACACCAGATGAAGTTCTAGCAGCAAAAGGAGTCAAGCCAACACTATCCCCTAATCTGAATACCCTTGCACTGGTTGAGGTGCTTAGCAACTATTCTTATAAGCAGTTCTTTCGACATTTGATATCTGTCTTGTTTGTCATTCATGAAGCTCTTACAATTAAAAACATACTAAACGTGTTAAGCTTGAGCAAACTTGAGCAATGAAACAAAAAATGGGACTGCATGGCAAAGATAGAAACCATACAAGTGGTCATCCTGACAGGAACATTTTAAATCACCACTTCAGTAGCATAATGAGGCAATTCTTGCTCTATATGTGATGCCTACCAGTCTTCCAACAATTCTTGCCAACATCAGTGGTGTATTGAGGCAATTTTTTCGCTATGTTTTAGATGCTTTAATTTTGAAAAGAGTTCTCTCTTGCATTTCGTGGTTATTTGGTATTACAAGAAGTATTAGAGCCAATTTGATTATCATATAAGATGTGTGGTTATTTTGATTCCAATTTTAGATTTGGCTTCATTTTGTTCTCTTGTCCTTGGTTTAAGGAGCACTCCATGGCTCGAATAGGGAGAGTTTGTCACGACTCAATCTTCATAGTGCAATGTGCTGATACTTGATATAATTATGTAAGGCCCAAAAGTCCCTATGGATAACACTTTGAGGTGATGGGCCTATGGTATGATGGCTTGCTTTTGTAGAAGTTGGCCACCTTAGCTCTTTTCTGGTAGCTTTAGGTACTCAGGTGATTTGAATGTTTGTGTTGTTTGAAGAGCACATTAAAAATATTGTTGGGTAAGAGTAAAAAATCCTGACCAATACTTCAAACATTAGGTCGTAAAATACATGGTTCATGATTTATGCTTTCTCTGTTTGTGTACAAATGACTGGTTTTTTATATTAGTTAATTGGTTATAATAATATGATACTTCAAAAATTTAGCGGTACAAATGATCATTTGTCTTATACAACAGGCTGCTGGTGTTAAGCGTCTTCTTTTCTGTGGCGTGGGTTGCCAAGTGCAAGGTATGACTGACATCATGTGCTGGAAGTTTCTACTTTCAATTCTTTTCTTTGTTGTGACTTGTACTATTGTAATGCAGAGTGGTTTCTTGAACTGCAGCATTAAGATCTGTGGAGCACCATCTGAATTTGGACAAGCTTTATGTACTGGGCACCAACTGTGGTAATTAAGAGCTTTATATGCAGTTAGTTATAATTTTATTGTGTCAAAATTGTTTTACCTTCTGCCCATTAAGTCCAAACCTGTTATCTACTATTCAAGGAACAAAGTTACGCATATCTGGACTGTCTATGAAATTATATTTGGTACAGCTTAGTCAATTGCAAATAAAACTTCTGAGCATCCTGTTTGTAAATTACCTAATTGATCAATAAAGAGTGTATATTACAAGATTTAAAACTGCATTTCTCAGAGTTGGTTTTGGAGCAGACCTTAACGTTTCCTTTTGATTTAAGATAAAATCTTATCCAATGGGTTTAATCACTTTGATATTTGTCTAAAATGATGCAATTTAAATACTTTTAGATTTCTGGTACTCAATGGATAATTGCTGACTCGTAGCTAATCTCAATTTGCTATTTACTTAGCAGCATATAATCTATATTGTATGTAACCTTCTTATTCAACAGTGGATAACGGAACCCGAGAAGGGCTTGATAAGTTTCTAAAGGCTGCTAGTGATGAACCAGAAACTGTTCTCCATTACGAGTTTATGCAAGACTACAAGGTTTGTGCTGATTAATTATTTGACTTGAACACATTTGTCTTCTTCTAACGGATTTCATACGAGCTCTAATCTTCATGATGTTGCATTTCATGAGAAAAAACAAAACACAAACTTAAATAAGAGATTTCTTGTATCTGTAGGATATTAATGTAAACAATTTATGAGCATGCTATATTGCATAAGACAACTGGATCAACATGCCTTTTGCTATTGGATGGACATCTTGTTATTATAATATCTATTTTCCCTTGCTAAGAGAGGGGAAAAAGAGAAAAAAAGAGCATTCATCAATCTATTTTCTAAGAACACTGATTAGTTATGCAGGAAAGTATGATAGTCACACACACACACACACACAAACATACATTTATAACTAGCCTTGTATCTGAAGGAGAGAAGAGTGACCTCATCTTATTGTGTCGAAAGCTTGATCCTTTGCTCATCCTTTCTTAGGTCCATTTGAAGCACTTGGATGGCCGTATTGAAGAGGTAATACATCCCCTCTGCTTTCTGCTTGGTCCAAGTCTAACAAACCTTGCTGTTTCATGTCTTTCAAATCTTAACTAAAGCAGGTTCCTTATTTCTGTCTGCCAGCAAACGAGTTAGTTGATGTTATTGCACCTTCATGCTATAGGTAATTCACTTGTCTTAAGATACAGTATCATTGAACATTCTTATATTGACCAGACTAGCAGATTAGAAAATTTCATGTCATTGTTTTTTTTTTTAAAAAAAATAAAAAACTATCCATGGGGATTGTAATTATATACATAGGTTGATGGAAACGTATGCCCAGTTCTAGATGGCAATTATTGCTTTTATTTATTGTCCATTTTTTCCTCTCTCTCCAATGAGAAAAAATTGATAGGATGAGCTACATTCTCTCTCTAGACACATAGCTTGAAATGTAAAGTATTATTGCATTCGAAAATTGATTTAACAAGACATTGCTGACTTTACCATGTTGAAAGAACTTCACCATCAAACTGATAATTCCTGGCCACTCCTGTCTATCATGTCAAATGCATTTAGAGTTGGAGAAGGTTTAAGTTTGGTTGGACAGAAAACATGTTTTTCTGTTTTAGATTATTCTAACTACCTTTTTTTTTTTGGGTTTCCTACAGCTGCTTCGACTACACGAATGCTTTAGCGGTGAGATGAATTATTTTCACCAGCATATCATCTTCTATGGTTTTGTCACATTCTAGCTGAACAGTGACCAACATATCTAATATCCTCAATCTGTCATTCATTTATTTCGGCTTTCAATCTGAGGAACTATTATACGACAAGGATTTACTTGCACAAGCACCGGGAACATATTCAATTCCTTATGGATAATATGACTCGACTTTACATAATACTTTTTTATATATCAAAGTTCAGGATCTGGTGGTTGGATACATGGGTGTGCCGAAGTATCCTGGGGTCAGCATGACACAACATCCACAGTATATTACAGTAAGGTGAGATCAGATGTAGGAGAATGCTTGAAACTAGTTACATTATTAGTTTGTCATTCTGAGATGTTACTTTGTTTGATGTTGATTGGTAGTGTTTTAATGATAACAACTTTTTTTAATGCTTTCATTTGTAGAAATGAACGAGGAAGAGAAATGATTGGTTTGGTAAAAAACCTATTGGAGATTACCCCAACAATCAATAGTGTAAAACCCTAAGCTCTATCACATTCAGGTTTCTTTAGTTCTTCTGTAAACTAGAAACTCTTGACTTTCAAATATGAATATATTATTGCAGGGTGACCGGAGACCATTTGTTATGGAGACTGTCAATGCTGATGATAATGCAAAGCTGGGTATGTGTGGCATTTTCTCCTTATTTTATGAAAGCTTTTTCCATTTTGTCTGGGACCCTAAGCATGGGCTTTAAGCTCCTTAAATGCCTTGAGTGGGACGCTCACTAGATGGGGATTCTAAAACAATTCATGGTGCGGCAATGTTGGGCATCTGATCTAATGGACATATCACACTGTTTTGTGGAAAAACTCTCTAGGATTTAATGAGTGGTAAAAGATTTCACTCTATTCAGGAATGTGTGCTCAAGTGCTCATGCAAGTCTGAATATTCTTATCAGAAATTATCCTTTAATTTATTTACACCAATACCATACCGTACTAGAATTCTTTGCAGTTGAAAGACTTAATAAAACTTCATGTTTTATTGTTTTATCTTTTATTTGGCTTAGGATGATATATATCATTTTCTTTCATAATTAAATCTTTATCATTTATCAAAGAATGAAAGCAATTTGATGACCTGTTTGAATCCTCGTTATTTTCCCCCAGGAAAGGGTCCTTCTCAACCTCTCCCAAAGTTCATTGGAAATTTTATAGCGTTTTTACTAAACTTGGTAAGGATTTCCCTAACTGATGTATTAGTAATAAAGCAACCGAGAAAATATTTCATTCTGACTTGCCTCTTTTTAACCAGGTTGGTCCAAAGGGTCTGGAATTTGCTCGTTACTCACTAGACTACCATACCATCAGAAACTATTTGTACACAAACCGTACTTGGGGAAAAGATAGGTACAGTAGTTGAGTAAAATGAATAATGAACTTTCTGATAATGCATTGCCATTACTTTTAATATTTGTAACTTGCAACACATGCAGAGCTGACAGGCACACACCTTCATACGCGAAGAAAATTGTGGAATCATACAACAAGAATGGTCAGATTGATCTGATGCTACAGAACAAGTGATGCTGAAGCTGCTTCCATGTATGTGAAAATTTTGAACTTGTATTGTATATGTATTAAGGTTATTTTTAGGCGATGACATGGTATATCTTGCAGCTTAAAATTTCACAAGTGACTGTCAGGTGCTTCCATGTAAGCCATATAACTATTGACTTGCTTGTTAGCTTATCCTTAACTATTTTCCTTGAAAAAAATTAATTCTTTTGATAGTTTACATACCCTAGTCCTTTATGGTTTATGCTGCTAAAATTGGGAACCTCCTGTGTAATCTATTATCAGCTAATTGATACAAGGCTGATGTTGCTCTAGCTATCTTGGCGTGCATGTCACCAAAATAAAACATGAAGTTTGAATTATCTGAATACATAACTGCACTAAATGAACACAACTCCTGGTGTTTATTAGCTTTTTCAGTTGTCAATACTAAACTAGCTCTGAAAAGACACAGACTGTAGGCTTGTTAGCTTAGCAATGAAAATCCCCTGTTTCATATATCCAACAATTCCCCGCACCCATACCCCTTAAAAAAAAAAAAACAAATTTTTGTAGCTGGAATTATTAGGCAAAGATTAAGAAAGGAATACATATTCCAAGGTGCAAGTTCTCGCATGCAAGGGTCGGCAAGCTCGGTTCAACGATTTGGAACAATTTACAGACACAAGCTAGATCCCATTTGTCAACTTCTGTTTTTTTCTCGGTTTAGGGTCATTCTAGGCTATGCGACCTTGCCATATTTTATTTATTTTGTACATGCACTTAATTGTATGTCTAAATATTAGAGCGTAGGTATTGAGTATATAATTCTGTAAATACATGCATTCCCATTTTTTAATCCATCAGAAAATGCCTATCCATGCTGGACATGAGAGAAATTTTATGCTACTTTGATTATAGGTTAGTAACTTCCTGTCTCAGACTCTTTCAAAACCCTCGCACGAAATACATGCATGCACAATTGCACACGCATACAGGACTGTAGATCTGCAATTTTTCGTGGGATATAATTGCTGTATAGAACTTGTTGATAGTAGTAGTACATTGACATATACTATAAGATTCAGAACCAGTAGGAATGGGTTATTGGTGGAACAAGAAGGGATATAAGGTGGTGGCCACCCCATGTGTTTTCCTTTCCCGGTAACTGTGATGTCTAAGTAAGAGGTTACAGGAATGTGAGAACCACCCTAGATATTCTAGTGGAATTAGACACAAATACAGTTCAAGTTTTAATGTTGTAGTCTAGAAGTAGTGCAATTTCCAAACTATCAAATCTTTGTTTCTCTAGCTTCAAAAAAGTTGAGCACAGGCAGCTGATTTCGAATGGGCCATTGTATTACTTTTGCACGTGTGAATCAAAAGCATGGGCACTCATGGGTTGTCTTCACTCTCACTTTTCATTTTGTTTTTTTCCTCTAATATTTTGGTATAGTTCTTTGTAATGTTTTAGGGAAACTGTTCTAGCAAAACCTGAATTGAAAAGGTGAGGCTAAGTTTTGTTTGCACATGGCTGGCGGCCATGCTGGCTAAACTAGCAACTCAATTGTATGGATATATAAAGCCAACAAGATTCTGGTATTGGTGCTGTGGTGCAAGATTTGCCGATTTGGCAGTATATGCATAAATTTCTCCATTCAAGTTCGTAAGAAACTTAGGCTTCTAATCATCCCTAAACCACAAGCCCCTACTCGACTCTCATGTCATTGAATAGATAATTCGAAACTTGCGATGGCAAGCGCAGATATTTCTGGTTTTGACCCCAGAAAGGGGAGGGGCGGCGGCGGAAGGTGTTTGACATCTTATATCAGAAGCATTGAACATAGATGAATCTTCCTCCAAGAGGATATTGAAGCCAGCAGGAACCACATGGCATTGAAGGCAACGTTTGACAGTTTGGATTGGTTTAGATTTGTGAAGTCGTGTTGTTCTTCACCTTTTCGATTAGAACAACACCTCCATTTCCAATTACATGGTTTATCCTTCGCTATTGTGGGCTCTCTGTCCATGTGCAAAGCAACATGAAAACTCTTTCTCTCATGCAGACCTGATCAGAGTCAGGATAACTAATTCTGAAGAGATTTTGTGAGGCTGTTTGTTAATGGACCTGGGCCCACATTATTGATCGTCCCTAGGTGGACCAAGAGATGAGATATGGCCCATCAGTTGATTATGACCATTTGACTTGGATAATTTATTATAAATTAAAATAAATTGTGATACAAAATTCCTTTGAGCCAGGAAAAAAATTATTACACCAATAAGCCTCATCTTCCTTTGTACAAAAAAAAAAACCCCAATTATTTTCCAATCTTGGGTTTTCTTGAGGAGAGGGCTACGGCTATGTTCATTGTTCTTGTGCTCTACATTATTTTCTACACAAACTGATCTCATTTCTTTTTCTTTTCGGTCTCAGTTCCTGAACAAAAGAAATGAAGAGACAAAAAAAAAAAAAAACTTGTGACTTCAGAAATGTGAAATGCATCTCCTGTGACGAGCTGCCACAGTTTTCTTTTTTTGCTTGGTTTCTTCTTTCCAGATTTTGGCAATGTCAAGTGCTACGCTCATAGCATCTAGAGACGCCCCAGATAGACCCCTCCTTGTGAACCCAACTGCATAAAGCCCGGCATTGCCTTTCCATCCATTAGGGAATGGATTTTTAGGAATCCCGTCTTCAGTAAAGAATTCATTCTCCTGAGAACCACAAACATTCCAAATATTTAGATTAGCCCAGTTGTATAAACCGTAGTGTGTGGAATTTGTGCAGAGATAATGTCTGAAACTTATTTTTCCCAGAGAGGAATGGTTGCCACAAACAAATGGTCAATGAAAAAGAATCCAACGACCCGAGAGATACCAAGAAAAAAAATCAGAAGCAGCAGCAACCTGACATGCCCTGATTCATTTTGAAATTTCCAAGTCATTAATGTCTACTGTGTATGCCTGCCGGGTAAAAACTACTAGGCAACACTAACTCACAAATGCATGGGTGGAGAGAGGAATAAGAGTGGAAAAAACCCTTCTCAGCATTGACTATTATTACTGATCCATGAATAGGACAAAACATAAACCATTGAAAAAACTAGCAACCGGACCACAGTTCCAAAATCTCTGAAACAAAGCTGTCTCAATCAAAAACAGAGGCATAGATTCTAAAGCAATACCCACTTCCATAACTGTAATAAAAATCCTAAGAATAGAAAAACCAATGGCAAACCAATTTCTCACCTTTAGCCATGAAGGTACATTGCTGCGATACCCAGTTGCCAGAATTACAGAATCGATCTCAAGAATTTCACTGTTAACAAGCTCCACTTTGCCACTAGAGAATCTCTTGATTCCAGGGACAACCTTGATCTTACCAGATCTTATTTTTTCTAGTGCACCAATGTCCAATACTGGGGTTTTTCCTTGCGTATCCTTGAGCTGTAAAGGTCCTAAACATGGCCTTTTCAGACCATATTTTTCAACATTTCCGAGGATTAGCCTGGAAAGAAGTAATAATACCTTGTCGACCATCCAAAGTGGCAGCCATTTCATCATTGTTACTGCCAACTCAAATGTTGATCTCCCAAGAACTTCCCTAGGCAAGACATGAACCTGTAGATCATTACAGTAATTAATTGAGAGCAAATTATAGTTTGAACTTGTATAAGCTGAAGGCTTATTAATGATGGGGATAGCAAATTCTACAAGACATGCTTACTCACCGAGCTGCGAACAACCATTGATGGGCTTGCGTTATGGTTGCATAGATCAAGAGAGACCTCCATGCCTGAATTGCCACAGCCAACAACAAGCACACGCTTTCCATGATAACTTTCACCGGATTTGTAGTCGCAAGCATGCATAACATGGCCACCAAAGTCCTGCAAGCCTTCAAACTCTGGCAGAACTTTCTCTGCATTCTCTCCAGTGGCCACCACAAGCCATTTGCAAATGTATTCAACTTCACTAGGAATATCTGAACTGCTTGTCGAAATGGTTTTAACTCGCCACAAACCAAAGGTCTCATCATACTTCGCAGACTGCACAATTTCATTGAAATGTGGATTTATATCGAAATGCTTAGCATAAGATGCAAGATAGCTAATAAACTGATATTTGGTGGGATATTCTGGGAACTCCTCTGGAAATGGGAAGTCCGGTAGTTGACAGAATTGCTTAGGGAGGTGAAGCTTGAGGCGATCATAGGTGCGGTTCTGCCAAAGAGAGGCAATGCAGTTTGCTCTTTCGAGTATAACGAATGGCACCCCTTGTCTTTTAAGGCCAGCACCAACAGCTAGACCTGAAGGGCCAGCCCCAACTATGACAGGTCCGTTCACCCATACACATCGGTGAGCAAAGAAGCCATGATTAGGACCAGAAGTTGGAAACATGTCTGGTATTTTAAGACAAGTGTTATACATTAAGATGAGTGTGTGTGTTGGCTCTTTAAAATGGAAAGAAGGGATTAAGAGAAAAGGACAAGTCTTTGAACAAAACGTAGTTAATCTCCAAAGTGGGAAATAGAAGATTAGAGAGAGGAGAAAAGAATGACGGGGATGCTGTCTTCCAAATGAAGAAACTAGCAAGCTCGAAGTTTGTGTGGAAAGATGGATAGGACGAAGAGTCGAGAGGAGAATAAAATGTAATTTGTTTGAAGTGAAGGGTGTAGGGGAGAAGGAGGTGGCGGAAGGGGTTAAATAGGGGAGGGTCATGGCCATGAGAGTGGAGGCATGTGATTGGGATTTGAAAATGATGCTACAGAGCCATCCCAAATGATAAGCTTCAGGGGGCTTCTTTTGTTTTCTACTTTGTTTTTCTGTATTTTAAATTACACATAATGAGTGCTATCACAAAGCGTAGCAGAGTCTCCCCTCTCTTCAAAATATCTTCAATTCGAACCTTCCCCCTGTATAACCAGACAAAATAAAAACACATTCTATAATGCTGCTTGAATGGAGTACAACAAATGGTGAGATTTCATTCGTGTTTAAGAAAGAATTATGAATGGGATTATTTTTTTAAAAAAAATTGTTTAGAAATATATTAAGATAATATTTTTTATTTCTTTAAATTTTATTTTTGATTTTAACATATTAAAATAATTTAAAAATTAAATTAAATCTTTTAAAACACTATTTTTACCCCAAAAACAAACATTCACTCAGTGACAGAGTCTCCCTATAAGCCAAAGTTGAAATTTTGAAGATACAAATCTGACAAAAGTGTAATTCCACAACACACACCTACCTTCCTCGAAAATCGACTATTTTTTTTCTTCAATTTTCTACGTACGAGTGTCTAATGTCATACATGGATACACTACAGGTGATTGGCTATGCAACATAGCATTTGAGAGGTTCACCGGAGCTAACAAGAAAATGCCCGCAAGTTGCTGCAGTTTCATTTTCAAAGCACATTTTCGGTGGTGATTAGAATAAATACTTGTTATGTCACCATTGTGGGTTAAATGTTTTTATTTTTTATATAAAAAAATTGTGTGTATATATAAGTTTTTTCAACATGTTTTGGTAATTTAAAAAATTTAAGGTCAAATAAATTTTTTTATAAATATATATAATCAAATAAATCGAGAACCATGTGTGCTAATAAATAAATAAAAAGTCATTAACGATATCTACAAATAAAACTTGAAAAATCAAGAAACAGATGTAGATCAAGATATTTAATCTCGAAGATAGGATATTTGTCCAATTATGTTTGCTAAATTTGTTTGTTAAAATAATTTTTTATTCAAGCAAACAATAATAAAAATAAAGATACAAATTAAATTGATTGAATAAAATAAAAGGAGAAAAAAACATCATGCAAGGCTGCACATATTAGAAATATAATCTAAAAATATTTTTTTTTCATTTTAAAAAATAAAGTTCATTTATACAAAAGATGTATTTTCAACTCATTTGGACAAAAAAAAACACCTATAAAACACTTTAGAAACCGTGATAAATTTATCTATGGCCTCAAAAAACCCAAAAAATCATCTCAAAAATCAAAATCAACTCGAGCTTATATTCATTTTTTCATGAACTTTAAATGTTAAAAAAACCACCTAATATGAACTTCCTTCATCAAATGGAATCATTTAACCTAAATATTGTTTCTTTTGGTGGTTTAAGTTGGTGTCAACGACATATTTCTCTCTCTATCGTTGAAATTCAGCGATTTCTCTCATTACTCTCTCAATCAGAGACTAAAAAAATAATAAAAATCAAGTTTTGTACCAAAATTAAATTTGAAAAATATTGAGGTGTCAAATTGTATAGTTTGCATTATTTTTTAAGTTTGAGGACCAAAATGTAATTAAAAAAAATTTATGGCATGCCACCCGTGTTTAATATCTTTTTCATTTTGGTCTCTGTTCTTTTAATTCCACCCGTGCATAAAAAATCAAAATCAATTGGTTTTTAATTAGGATTAAATTACAAAAAAAAAAATTAAGGATCAAATTAAAAATTTTATATAATTCATCCATAATAATGTGTGAGTAAGAATAGTGCACACCTACACAATGAAAAACTCATATCTTCTAGATTTATATTTAATCAGTAAAATTTTAATGGTTTAAATTTAAAAGAAAAAAAAGAGAGAAAACCTTTTCTACCATGGATTATTACACTAAAAATTTTCATGTCCTATGTTTCTAAATTTGTTGACGTCTGTTTAACAGAACATTGGACAGGGTTTTATATTCTTGGCCTCTGATCTCCTTTTACCTGTTACCGGGGAGATGATAATCACCGTCGATAAGCTACCATCGTCTAAACCTTTTTTGCCCTTAAAAATCATATGAAATCACAAAAATACCACTATAAATATCATGGCCCCGTTTGCCCGCAAAGGTAGCTTCTTTTTTTAAAAATAGTTTTCACCAATAATAAATATCTGAAAAATAAATTAGTTTTTAATATTTAATAATATTATAAAAAATAATTAAAAAATAAATATCATGATAAATTTTTTAAAAAAAGTAAGATTAAAAAAAATATAATTTCATAAATTATTTTAAATACAATAAATAATAATCAAAGAAATAAAGACAAAATCTAATAAATAAATAAAATCAATTAAGAAAAGGATAATAAAAAATAAGAATTAAAAGAAAAGAATAAGAATCAAAATTGGTATAAAAATCAAATTAAATCAAATTAAAATGGATAGAATTGAAAAAAAAATTCAAAATAAAATTAAAAAAATTATGTGTTTTCGGTTTAAAATTAAAGAAAAATATTTTTTAAGAAATTAAGTTAAATTTTTATTTGACTGCATAATATTTTTATTTATCAATTTTTTTAATGCTAAATAAACATATAAAAATATAAAAAATTATTTTTAATAAAAAAAATATAATATAATATATTTGTATCGTACGATGCGCAGGGCTGCTCAGCTCTTCTCATGGATTCGTTATTCCAAAACAAGGTCTTATTCAGCAGAGTACATTTCAGAAATCTACGTTTTGATTCCATTATCTACCCACTGCTATATCACCAGAATTCAAAGGAGAAAGCGACATTTGTAAGTAGGACAGTTGTATTTAATGCGTGGAAATAGACTTGAACGGCATAACTATTTATTTATTTATTTTATTTTTTTGGAAATATACTGATTTAATTAGCCGTAAAACTCTATCTTTTACTTTGGTAAGCCAATACACATGGGTATGGACCCCATGAATTATTAAGAGCAAAACAAGCACATTAGTCCACAGTCTCAGTGATCAATCTCTGTCAGGACTCGAGTCGAGTTAGGTTGCTGCGAGGGCTATAATGTAACAACACATGTATAGTCTAAAAAATATTTAGAAATGGTTATTTTTCAAAGTATTTTTACTTGAAATCTAAAAACATCAAAAAAAATATTAATTTAAAGTAAAGAAAAAATAAAAAAAATTCAATTTTTTTAAAAACATTTTTAAAATGAAAAAACAAATCGTATCTAATATTATGTTTGAAAATGAGGTAGGATTCGGTGAATTTAAGTTTTCTTTGAAGTATAATTTATTTAAGCGCAATTTAAATATCACTAGAAGTTATAAGTACATGTTTTTTTTAATGGTTTTATTTTTTTAACGTTTTAAATAAAAGCATCCTAAACTAGTTTAGTTTACATATAGATAGAACTTTAATTTTTTTTAAAATGTAAAAAACCCGGGCGAGAAAAAAGTTATTTAGCTACCCACAAACATCCAAGCTGCCACGTAATATTAAATATAAGTTATGTAATATTTGTTTTTATTACAGAGCCCGGGTCATGTTAAATCTGAAATTTTGTTATATATATAATGATGTTATATAAGTCAACCAGGCATGTCTCTTGTGGAGAAGCCAACCGATACAAAATTAATGAATTTTGGCTGCTTTATGAGCACATGATCGAGCGAGCACTAGCAGCGGTCTCCAAGCAATGACCCTTATAACTTCACCAACCATGCATTCAATCATCAGAAACCCTAATTATAAGTTTGGTAGATTTTTTAATAATGCAATCAAGGCCGAATTAATTAATTGCGGATTAATTTTTATCACAATTAATATCAATTTGTCCTCTGACACTGATGTATATATCGATCGTTATGGATATATATCTCTTACCAATCAACCATTAAATGTAATAAAATTAAATTCTCTAATTAGGAATATGTGTGGTTAATTAATATAATCTCATCATAATTAATAATGCTCATCTAACTACAAAATGCAACCAATGAGCTCTAGCTAAATTAGCATTAATAATATCCCATCTTCTATTAAAAAAATCTCCAGTTCTAGCTAGCCTCTCTTTATATATATATATATATTAAATGCATGTTTGGAAGAAATTTAATAAATACAGGTATAATTATCAATGGAAAAGCATAATTATATTACGAGAATTCTTCAATTTAATCCATGACTAAAAGATTTTATTAATTAATTCTCTGATAAATCCTTGCAATACCTAATGTGTTTTTAATTCTTAATTACATCTCCAATGGATTTTTTATTATTATTATAGGCCGTTATTCATGTTTTCAAAATTTATAAATAACAAAAAAAGCTAAAACAAAAGGCAAATTTAATGTGCATATAGACTGAATTTACTATTCACCACTATAGTTTAATTATTGTTTTGCTATTCTCAAAAAAATCAATGGCCTTCCTAATAGCTTTGGTGTTGAGAGTAATTTAATTTTTCCAGTAATTCATTAGTTAATAAAGTTACTAAAGTGGTGAATCAATAGTGCAATTAACTAGGGACAACTCAGTTTTTTTGCTTCTTTTTTATCACAGTAAAGTTACTAAAGTGCCCTTAAAAAAAAAAAACTACCATCCAATATTATTTTTGTCTTTTTAGCACAATTAAATGATGCAAATACCCTTAAAAATAAAAAAAGTGATAAGCTATCATCCGTGGGCTATTTCATTTTTTTCACACTATGTTTTTTTGTTATATTCATGTTGATGTAAGGACAATTTAATTTTTTAATAAATATAAAATATTAAAAATAAAAAAATATGGTTAGCGTGCGCATAACATGTGCCAGTGTCTTAGGCGCTCTGCCCCCTTCAACTTGCACGTGTTGTGGCCTTTGGTAGTTAAAGGCGTGCTTTCTTAATATGGTTAGATTTGTCTCGGCATCTTCTCTTTTCCACGGATGCACATAAGATATTGGTTTTTTTTTCTCTCTCTATCTCAGTTTTCGTGCATAACACTTTAGAATTTCAAACTCGTTTTTCAATTTGTTTTATTTTCATAGTTGATCCTCTTCTTTTTATCACTATATATATATATATATATATTTTTAGATAGTTTATAAAATTGAATTTTTTTTCTTGCTTCATCTTAGTTTGATTTTTTAGACTAAATTGGTTTTTTTTTCAGGTTATTAGAATCATTTTTATTATTATTTGATTCATTTGTTGTAGTTATTTATTTGTTTTTCTAATTAAAATAAAATCATCTTATTTAATCTCATTAGGTTTATAACCCGTAAATTTTTATTTATTTTTTAAAACGCTCTAGCAATACCAAAACTTTATTTTTTCATGAGAGAAAAAAATATATGATCCGGCCTCATGGTGTAGTGTGGGCCCGAGTTGCAAATCTTTCTTCCTTCTTAAGTTTATTTTTTTAAAACCAGGTGTTTCTCCTCCTGATACCTTAATAATGCAAGACAATTCAACAATTTATTTTGTATGTTTAGTCATTACATGAAATTAATTTTTTAATCCTAATAATTCCCGTATATCTTATTTTTGTCAAGATATCACATGGGTGTAAAAATTAATTGAAATTAATTGTGATAAACCATCTAAATTAATTAATTAAAATGTTACAATTAAACTGGACTTGACCTATAAGTTTAATTCTTATAATAAACTATCCTCCTTCCGACACGTCATTTAAAAATGAAATATATAATAGATATAATTATACACGCAAGGATTTATTTACAATAATTAATATTTAAAATATAAAGATAAAATAAGCTACTCGTTCGAGTAAGTTACATTTTCGATACATGATGATTCAGTTATTATTATTTTTTTGTTGATTTACGTGGGGTGTCCGGGCCAGCTTACGCGCACCACGACTATTCCCCACGGCCCACTGGACATCCTGCAAGCCCAGGAGCAGGTAAGGCACCGCGGGGGT
>Ga0307518_10001029_pt1 | contig 20866 bp, 12 predicted proteins | sample 25_EM_MG_FD_203889 | JGI IMG/M metagenome (GOLD analysis project Ga0307518, IMG submission 203889) | Populus trichocarpa ectomycorrhiza microbial communities from riparian zone in the Pacific Northwest, United States - 25_EM | ecosystem: Host-associated > Plants > Roots > Unclassified | place...
AATACAAAGGGGTGCGTGTATGGGACCAGTCCTACAATTCCAGGTGTAGCAGTGGACTTGTATATGACTAGCCTTCTAGTTTGGGTTTAGATAATGGCCTTCTTTTACCAAATTAACACAATTTGATAAAAGATTCGAGGATATAATATAAGATTGAAAAATATTGAAAAAATAAAATATTTTTTTATAATCATCATTGGGAATTATAGTTGTCATAATTCATCTCTGGGTTATTCTTTAAATTCACTTTTTTTTCTTTCCAAAATAAAAATCAAAAAAATTATATAATAAATTCTCAAAAAGACTGACATTTTTGCAAAAACAAGCTGAGAGGATTTCAAATATAGAAAAAAATTAAGATGCAATTTTAGAGCCTAATTGTACCTCTTTTTACCTAAAACTAGAGAAACAATGCATATTCAATGTCAAATTAAATGATTATTGGATGAATCTGCTTAAAAACTTAAACCTAAGGATATAATTAAATTTTTAATAGGCCAATTTGATTTAATCATGAGCCAAATTAAGGATTTAATTATGTTTAAGAATTAATTTAGGTCCAATTAAAGGATTTAATTAGGTGTAAAGACTTAATTATACTTTAAATGGGTCAAATTAATTTTATTAGGGGCTTAATTGTGAGAAATTAAGTTTGAGAGCCCAATTTGGGTTTAATTGAGAAGATTGGAATTTTTCATAGACCAAATTTAATTTTTACAAAGTTAATTGGTTCAAATTAAGGGTAAAATCACAAGAAAATTAAAGTTTTTGGGTAAGTTAAAGGCTAAATTGAAGAAATTCACAGCCAATGACCATTTTAAAAAAGGCGCCGAACTCTGGGGATAAAATTAAATGAAATCAGGGGTGAAATTAAAGAGAATTGAAAGTTTAATGGTCAATTGAAGGTCAAAATGTATAAATCCAAGACCAATGACCAAAATGAAAAAGGCATTGAAATTAAAGTTCTTCAAGGGCAAAATTGAACAAATTGAAAGTTTGAAGTCAATCAGGGATGTAATTGAGAGAAATCATAAAAAAAACTAAAATAAACTTTACCAAAACGACATTATTCTAGTTATTCTTCTTCTTCTTCTTCTTCTTCTTCTTGAAGCCAATCATGGGTGAAATAAAAGAGAATTGAATGTGTAATGTGTCATTGCTTAATAACACCTACTAAATCATCTTTAGTTCTAAAAGTTTGTCCAACTATCATATCAACACTACCAGCAGAATTTCTACGATAAATAGATCAATCATTATAAATCATGTCATCAAATCCAGTATCATGATCAAATTCTGGAATAGGAGGCCTCATTATCTCATCATTATTATTATTCGATATTTCAATTAAACCCATGACACCCTTATCTTCATTATCACTATGTTTGGAAGAGTCATACCTACGTTGATCACAATATACAATTTTAATCCTATTTTCATCATAAATCCCCATAACCTTATCTTCCAATATTCTAGATGTACCAGCATTAACTGAATATGATGATTGTCTAAGTGGCTAAGCAAATATGGGTATATATACAATAGTATCTTAATGCTCTATATTATATGAGCTTTTAAGTATAAGTCAACTACTCACATACAACTTTATTATATTTGTTCCATTTTGAACAAATAATTTCATCATATTTCTAAAATTCACATCACATGCAATCAGTATAGAAAAATATTCATGTTTCCTAACAAGACAACTCTAAGTCATATCTATTTAAACATCATTATAATTCAACTCAAGTCTTTCATATATAACTTGTTTGGTATCTTCAAATGACATGTCTCTAGTAGCATTTAAGAATATAGTCCTTCCGTCAATATAAGTGATGCTATTATTCATAAGTGATGCTATTATTCATATCATGAATAATAGTATTACTATAACAACGCAACATAAAAAAAATTGGAAGACATATTTTGTAAAATAAAAATATTCATCTCATAAAAAATAATTTATCTCACAATTCAACGCGAACTCTAATTGCTATTACTTTGACCTTAATAATATTAAAGAAAACATATATAATTACATCAATCAAAACCTAAATGTTCTCAATTGAAACAATCCAACACAAACTCTAAGTGCTATGATTTTGACCATAACTTTATTAATAACATCAATTGATTGAAAAACTACCTAATTGCATCAATTAAACCAAGATTTATTTCAGTTCTTCAGTTCAAACAATATTATCAAAGACAGTAAATAACCCAAAAATCAATTTAAACCCTAGTTTCTCTGATTCAAATTTAATCGATTCCATAAATAACATCAATTGCATAAAAACACACATAATTACATAACTCAAAAGCCTAAATTATCTCAACATCAAAAAATATCTAAATATCAAACACATCACAAATCAAAACTCAGAATTTCTCAATTCAATAATGAATAAGAGACAATATAACTGTTTTACCTTGATTTTCTTATGACTAGGTGGCAGTTCCACTGATTATCACAACGAGGAGGTTGTCCATCAATATTGGGTCAACGGTTTGCAACAAAAAAAATGGTAGAAAGACTCGTAGAGACAAGGAGAATATCATTCTGGTGTTTTAATGAGGGATTGAAGGCTATTTTCGATGATTAAAGGATGTTGTTGTGGTGGTTTTATAGTTTTTAAGGGATTTCTTCTTTTGAAGGAGCAATGACCATGGAGAACAAATGTGTGATTAAATACTCATCATAACTGCAACTCAAAATTACGATTGTATTATGTAACTACTATTCTGAATCGCGGTCATTATTCAAACCATGATTCTAAATCGTGTTTTAGTTTAAAATTGCAATTTAGAATAACATTTATGTTTAAAATCATGATTCAGAATAACGATTATGTTAAAATATCTCATTTCCCCAATACTTTTTTAAATGGTGTCATTCCCTTAAAACTTTATCTTAATAGTGCCATTTTTCAAAAGTAATTCTAGATAATTTGTAAAATATTTTATAAAAAAGGAAAGATAATTTGTAATAAGTAGAGTTTTTTTTCCAGATGTATTTGAAAAAGATGCTTTACCCAATTATGGTAAGAAATATTAAAACAAAATTTAGTTAGTCCATAAATTCTATATTATGAAGATGCGATTGATTCTAGACACCCTATAGGAATATTAATGAGTTTTTTAGTATTCTTAGCAACACAAATCATAGAACCTTTTATTTTCTTGGAAGAAGCTTGTAGTACCAGCTGGATGATTTGATTATTTCAATAACTTGGTTAAGTACTTGATTATAAAAAGAAAAATAATTGAACATTAACATTTATTTTATCTATATATAGATCAAAATAACTAAATTATTTCTAATTGTTTTTTATATACCAAATTAGAAACTTTAAAATTGAAAGGGTGGCGTTGTTCTTATGAAAAGTGTGCTCTTTTATTAAAAAAATACATTGTTTTTTTACAAGGTTTTGTAGAAAACCTCATAAATATTAAGTTCTTCTCAAAGCTAGAATATGGACTAGAAGGATGAAAACACTGAACTTTAATAACATTACAAACAAGTCTCTCATTGAGTTTAAAAGACTCATTAATACTTAAGTTAAAACTGATGATGAAGGAAAAAAGGTTTAAAAGATTGTGTTATGTGTGTTTATAGAGTTTAAAAAATATATAATTTGTTTATGAAGAAGAAGTTTTTAAAAAGATAATTGTTTAGGAAAAGATGACTTATTTTTGGGTTTAAAGTTGTTTATATAGCCTTGAAACTATGTGAGTGTGTGTATGCAAAAGGTATGGTGGTCAATATGCTTGTCACTTGTAGTTTTTGACTATTTGGAGAAAAAGACCTAGAGTGACAACGAGCCTTTATAAAGTTGTTTTCTTTCTAGGTTTCATGGGTTGTGTACTATTGATGATGATAATAGGACCAATCTTTAGGAGATATGGGCAAGATGCATGCATTTATTTAAAGTATATATGTTTTGTCCCAAAGATTATTAGGCAAGTAGACTAGATTTTTCTAGGCATAATGCATTTGGGTGCGTTAATTACTTTTTAGATGCATTTTCTAATCCTTGGTTGAGTATAGATAAGATCATAATAAGCATTTTACCTATTAGTGTTGTCTTGTTGGGCTTTATGGACACTCCATGTCCAATTTAAAAGCGTGTGTTCTGAGCTTAATGGGCTATCATGACTTCTAGGGAACTAAACTAACAATCCCAATTCTAGTGAAGCTTTAGGCCAAATACACTCAGACCGAAATGGATTCAAGCTTTATTGAGGCTTTAGATATCCTAGTAAACTTTTATAATCCATTATGGTTTTATGCTAGTACCTCATATTGAGTTATGTGATATGGGTCATGTGGTCTATGGCATAAACTTTATGTCCATTAGTTGCTCCTTAAATCTTTATGGTGTGATTAACACAAAGGTTTTTTTATTCATTATAAGATATGTCATATAGGACATCTCGACGAACTGATTTAAAATTGATGGGGCAAATTTTAAAATAGAAGTCGTCACCTAGTTTTATAATAGCTAGGAACCCTAACTATTCTTTAGAGGTTCTATATATAACATTGATTATATAATAGGGTAAATGACAATCACCTTATACATCTTGCCTAAGGTAAGATGCATTGCACTTATTTTTTAATGATAAAGGTACCTATTGTGCTCCTATTAAGGTTTGTCTAAACTAGTATATGCTTGTTTGTTATTAAAAAAGAAAACTATAAAAACCTAAGACAATGATTTTGGACTTGGGCTTATGAATGTTGGACCCTAAAATATGGTAAATGATAAATTAGACATCAAGCTTTTTTTTTATTGTGTCTGATATGGACCCGAAGGCCTCCAGTCACATTTATCAGGCCTTGGTGGAGTCATGTTGACCCAACTCCTATTCACTTGCAATGATAAGGGTAATATGTCCTAACACATGAAAATTTCTAAGCAAACATTTGCACGAATCAAAGAATTTTAAAACTCATATTTACCAACAAAAGTTAAAATAATATTTACTGATATATATATATATATATATATATATATATATATATATATTTTGAAAACATATTGCATCAACCATATTCAATATTTTTCAACATCAAAGGAATATAATTTGCTTAAGGATCATGTTATCATTGGGTTGATTTTGAAAAAAATAATATACAAACAATCACACAGAAAATAAAAGGGAGGGTTGCTATTATGGGATTTGATATCAGCAAAACCCAAGACAATAACCTAGCAAAGCCAATCTTATGAAATATTAAAAGGTAATCAAATATGAACAATATCAAACAATAATGGAAAAATCATATAAAAAAATCCATAAAGTAAAATATAGAGTCAACCATTGCAAAAGTCATAAGTAATTATGAGCCTCCAAAGAACTGCGATGACACAACAATATTTTACAACAAGATATTATCATGTAAAGAGCATAAACTAAATCTTGCTACCACATATTTCCTATTAAATCTCTCCACATATTTAGAGACCACATCTTTCCTATTAAATCTTGTTATGTTAACCCATAGATTGTAACAATAAAACTGTAGTTGGTTTATATCATATAGCAAAACTTCAATATCTAAACCAAACTTAATGATGAAAAAAACAAATATCCTTCCCGATTTCTTCCTTTTTTTTTACAACAAACAAATACTTTACTTGTCAAAACCTCTAAAATTCAAATGATAAATCCCGCAACAATAGTAGACTCATTTAAAACATGACATTTTTCTATTGTTAGCCTTCAACAAATTAATTTGGGTTCCATTAGGGTTTACTCCATCTGAAAATCTAACATTGTTTTTTCATCTAGCCATCACAAGTTTAGTAAACAATAAAAAATGAGTTTTGAAACCAATTTGGTTTTTTTATGTTTTTTTTAAATAAGAATAATTGATTTACAACTCACAACCTAGATGACATCACATCACAAGAGAAAAACAAATTGATTAAATATTAAAGATTAGGTTTTAATTTTTGTGACATTTTGTATTCTTAGAAAGGAGAAAAGAAATTAATTAGATTTTGAAATCAATTTGTGATTTTTTATGACGAGCAAGTTTTGGTTGTTTATTTTTTATTATATATAATTGTAGATTTATCTTTTCATTCAAATTTAAAAATCGCTTTGATATAAGATGTAAATTGTAATTTCTAAAAAAATAAAGGCATAGTAAAAAAACAACTAAATTATAGGAGGTTCAGAGTTAGTTTTTCAATTAAAAATAATCCTATAATTTTTTTAAGGGAAAAAATTGAAAAAACCTTGTTGAAATCCAAAGTAAAATTAAACATATTCATATGCAAAATAAAACACATCTATACACAAAAATCAAACCATTTCACCTTTTGCATCTCATCCTCCCAACTTCTTTGTAGAGTATTGATTCCAACCTTATCACTTTGAAAAATAAATCCTAGTGACTTCATATCCATAGGGTTGCCACACGAAGATGTGGACCACACCACTTCAAGTATTTTGCAATACACATAAAAATTAGTATGTTACCAATTATTTCAAATTAACAAAAACTTATCCAGGATTTGAAAGTGACATTTGAGAGTTGTTGGAGTTAATTGTGAGTTGTTAGAACTGGGATTGGCCATGGTGATGTATGATTGTCATGTACTGTCATGTCTGGCTATAGGGCATATGTGTTTCGTTTCCTTTCCAAGATATGTAAAGAAAAGAGAGTTAACAATCTAATTTAAAGTTTGGGTTTCAAGTTAGATGTGTAAGAGTTAATGATCTTACATGAATTTTTTAATTACAAAAATGAAATTTAAATTGTATTGAAATATTATAAACTTTGTGCTAGTGTTAGTGTTTGTGTCGCTGGTTCTAAAACTTCTTTATTATTCTTTAGTGGTTAGCTAAAAATATTAATAAGAAAATGGAGAAATATGTTGTGTTCTATGGACTTCGGACTAGGACTGTAGGTATTAATTTCATCTTTTATTTCACATAATTACTCCTTTTTTTTTCACCACTGGATTAATTTTGCTTCTTTATTATGCATATTGTAGACAAGGGTTTTACAAGTTTGACAAGCGATTCATATGTATCTAGTAAAGTAATTTATCTAGTTGTTTGCCTTTGCAAGTTCAATTTTTTAGGATCGTCGATGTTAGAGAATAATATAAATAATATTTTGAGACCCCACCTAACAGTTTAAGCTTTTGGATTGAATTAGTTCTTTGACATGATATTAGAGCTTTGATGACCAAGCGGTCACGAGTTCGAATCTCATTATCCTCACTTGAAGGTGTGTGTTAGAGAATAATATAAATCATATCTTGGGACCTCACCTAAAAGCTTAAGCTATTGAGTTGAGATGGTTTTTTGGCATGGTATCACAGCCTTGATGATCAAATGATCACAAGTTCGAATCCCATCATCCTCATTTATTTGATAAAAATTAAGCACAAGGTAATGTAGGTCTGTGCAAATTTCAAGCTCAAATGGCTTTAACATGTGAGAGGTGTGTTAGAGAATAATATAAATCATATCTTGAGACCTCACCTAAAAGCTTAAGCTATTGAGTTGAATTGGTTCTTTAACCGTCGAAGAATAATGGATTTCATATGTTAAAAATAAATAAATAAATCGAGTTAATAATTTATAAAATATTAAAAATTCAATTAATTATAATTATTAATCTAAACCCGAATTGAATATATCCATTGAGAAATGAAAGTGAAAAGGCCTTGTTAATCTTTTCGCATAAAAAATTGTGGACTCATTTGTCTGGCATAATGATGTTTTCGTCTTAGCAATTATTATTTTTTGTTGCTTTTGTCATTACATTTTTTTTTTTTTTATTTTCTTTTTTGTATTTCGAGTTTCAAGTTTCAACGGTTGACCACTCGCTCTCTCTTAACTATTGACCACACGCTCTCTCTATATTTCTAAATATCTGCCTAAAGTCTTTCAATAAAAATGTTCTTGAAAGGACCTGGTCTTTGGTCCTCCTTTACGAACTCTATCAAACCGCGTTTCCTTCCTCTCTTTTCTTCATAAATCCAAATACACCTTCAAAATGCTACACTAATCCACCTCTAAATATCATCACCACCTTCTTCTTTTCTGGTCTTGTGTACCACCATGAAACTAGAATCCAGTTATCCCACAAACCATTCTTTCTATGGCTTGTTGTTTCTTTAACCAACCTCTTCTTCATCTCTTCTTCTACTTCATTCTTTTTTCTTCTTTCATTCCATTCGTTTTCCCCCTCTCAACTGTGTCCATATCTGAAACTTCTAACCAGACTTTGGTATGTGCGTTAGTACATGTCCCTGGTGCCACACAGTCTGTTCTAAACTGTTTAAGTTTTCCTAGTGGAATTCAAATCCCTTTCAATTCTAATACTTCCTTTTCTGCCATAGTTGGTGGAGATGGATTCCTCTGTGGTTTGATATCCTTGTCTCCTGCTACTTCAACTTTGGTTTGTTGGAGATTCTCTGTTAATGGTACTAACATGTACTACAAGAGAATTTATCAAGACCTGGCTCTCAGTCAACTGGAAGCAGGAAATTCTGTGACTTGTGGTCTAGTTAATGACACTAATCGCCTCGAATGCTGGCCACGGAGAAAGTTCAAAACTAGCAGTGTGGGTCAGAATTTTTCAAGTATGGCTGTTGGTGAAGATTTCGTATGTGGGCTATTAGAATCTGGGAATATTACTTGTCTAGGAAGTAATAATGCTGTTGTTCGCCAACAGCCCAAGGGGAACTATAGTACAATTGCTGCTGGGTCTACGCATGCTTGTGCTATAAAATTTAATGGTGAGTTGGATTGTTGGGGAAGTATGGCAGGGGAGAAGCCGCCGCAAGGTGGGTTCATATCAATGGCCTTGGGGGAGAATCGTGGTTGCGCTCTGCGGACTAATGAGACAGTAGTTTGTTGGGGGCAAGGTAATTTCAGTTTGCCAGAGAGGTTAAGGGAGACTTACTTTAGTACTATTGAAGCGAAAAGAAAAGTCTTCTGTGGAGTTCTGAAATCGAATTTTTCCTTGTATTGTTGGGGTAATGAGAATTTTAACCCCAATTCAATTGTGTTTAAGGATGTATTGCCAGGCCCCTGTAGAAGTTCTTGTGGTCTAGATCGTATCATAGAAGGATCTGGCAGATTGTGTCCCGAGGGACAACAGATTTGCTCGCATTCCAAGAGCAATATCCATAATAGTGTTCCACCTGCAGTTGCGCCGCCGCCGCCTCCAACACTAGAAAATAATCAAGAGAGGTGTTGTAGTAGGTGCAAATGGAGCGGTAAAATGATAGCTTTTTTAGTGGTGGGATGTGTAGGTTCCCTCATTTTATTGCTAGTCGTTGGGTTCTTCCTCTTCAAGTACTGCAAGTGTAGAGGCTGCCGCGTCCATGATTCCGGGCGCTTGGATGGGACCGGACCAGGAGCCCCTGTTGAACAGGGTGGTGGTCCAAGCCAACCTCATGCCCCACGAACTGAAGAAGCATCGCCGGTCTTAGAGAAGCGGCTGAGCCAGTTGGCTAGCATGGGAAATGCGGGTCACTTGGAGGAGTTCTCTTTGCAAGTTATACTTGAAGCCACCAACAATTTCTCACACGATAAAACAATTGGCACGGGAAGCTTTGGTTCAGTTTATCAAGCAACATTAGAGGATGGCCGTGAAGTAGCTATCAAGCGAGCTGAAATATCTAACACTTCTTCATACGCTGTCGGAACAAGGCGCCAAGAGGACAAGGACAGTGCATTTATCAATGAGCTTGAATCTCTGTCAAGACTCCACCACAAGAATCTTGTCAGGTTATTAGGATTCTGCGAAGATAGCAATGAGCGGGTGTTAGTCTACGAGTATGTGCACAACGGCACCCTTCATGACCATCTCCACAAGCTCGATAACTCACCCTTAATGTCATGGGCTGCACGCATCAAGGTAGCACTAGATGCAGCCAGAGGCGTCGAGTACCTTCACAGATACGCAGTGCCACCAATCATCCACCGTGATATCAAGTCATCAAACATATTGCTCGACTCCACGTGGACTGCCAAGGTGTCTGATTTCGGTCTCTCTTTGATGGGCCCCGAAGATGACATGTCACACCTCTCACTCAGCGCAGCTGGCACGGTGGGTTACATTGACCCAGAGTATTATAGACTCCAGCAGTTGACCACAAAGAGTGATGTCTACAGTTTTGGAGTAGTGTTGCTGGAGATACTCTCCGGACTCAAGGCCATCCACAAAAACGAAAACGGGGTGCCGAGGAATGTCGTTGATTTTGTTGTGCCCTACATTGTCCAGGATGAAATCCACAGAGTTTTAGACGCAAGAGTACCGCCACCAACGCCGTTTGAAATAGAGGCAGTGATATACATAGGATACTTAGCAGCAGATTGTGTGACACTTGAAGGTCGAGACAGGCCATCCATGGCTGGTGTTGTAAATAGCCTAGAGAAGGCATTGGCGGCGTGCCTGGTGCACCCAACATCGCTTTCCCGGTCCACAACCGGTGGTTCCACATGAGAGGTTAACATAGAAAGAACTGGTCAATTTGTGCATCTCTCTCTAGAGCTCTCGGCATCAAACATGTGCCATGAAATAGTCCTCTTCTTTTGTGTGTTGAGTGTATAGTAAATAGTAGTATAAGCCATTTTTTTTCAAATACAAGGAAAATTCTCCTCCAATTTGTTCATTAATGAGGCAAGAAGTTTATGACGGTGTAACTAACACAAAATTGTTACAGTTTCTTTCTTTCTATGATTCTTTCAACTTTCAGCTTTGAATTTACTTCTTCCATTACGAGGTCAAGTGGAGGAGATTGTTTAAATTTGAAGAATCAACACGATGCACCAAAGAATGGACTTCTACACTGTTTTCTTAGCTCAGCTGAATTATTTAAGTTATGATTGCGACGGATTTAAAAGGGTTTTGCATAAAATATAGCTAGGTTTACAAAGGCCTACCTTTACTTCTAAAAAAATATTGGCCCAGTGGTTCAATGATTTGAGAAGTTTTCGAAATCATGGTGCTATGCAATGTCAACAATAATAGCTTATAGCACATATCAGAACACGTCCAACGCGTCTATGAACGGTTTCTGACTATAGCTTCCTAGCGGTATATAAGAACCAACGAGTCCTAATTACATAAGGCGTGATGCTAGACAACAAAGTATAAATTGATCCTTGCTATAACATCTCCTGCAAATCTAGATATTTGCATGGTTACATCCACCATATCTTGATGTGCTATCCAAGATTTCCAGTAAGTCAGGCTTGTTCCTGGTCTTATAACAGAAGTGCAGTGCTAGAGTTCTACTTGGTCGTTCTTGAGTCTGACATTCTAACAAATATTCTCATTCAAAAAGAAGAAAATACACTCATAAGAGAAACTCAAGCTTAACCTAATTTACTCTTTTTTTTAAAAGAAACAAATTTGAACATGTTGAGTCACTCGAGTTCCATAAATCCCAAGAAAGCAAAGAGACACTAGTTGAGTAGGAAGTGCTCGGTATCGTCTTTTAGGAGTGGTATTAAGATTCTTCCATGAGCTTCGTCCACAAGAAGTTGTTCATACAGACGGGAAAGAAACATGTGCACCAATTATTTGGTCAATTCAAAGTTTGTATTGGATTTGTTGGAAGAGAAGACTATTTCTAGCTTAATTATAATGAAAAAGTCTAGCAGGTAATTGAAGCCTGATACCTTTGAATGTTTCTCAACTACAAAGACTGAAAAAGTCTTCAAGATGATACTACAGAGATTTCCATTGCTTTCAAGGATCAAATCTTTGCTATAACAGGATCATCTAGAAAAGCTGGAACGAGCATTAAGTATCAAATAAAAATGCACTATCAGGACTTGCTGACTTTATGTAAAGATGGGAAAATACAGGCACCCATCAACATCTACGTGGTTGTCATCCACAATAACTATCATTTGCTGGAACATTCTTTACTTGAGAAAATTCAAACAAGTTTGGACAGCACAAACATGTACACAAATTTATAAATACTTAAAAATGTTGAAAATGCAAACTCAAGGATACTTTATCCATAGCAGTGTTAAGCTGGTCAAATTACCAGAAATGGAGACCAGCATATGCAACATGATGCTTACTAGCATATGTAAACTAGTTGTCCTTGGAAAGGAATTGCATGAAGACTCTACATGAAGTTTTTTATTTTTTCCCCACAGTATTTTAGGGACTAAAAGACCTCAAATTTAGCACTGTTCAATTGGTTTCCATACAAATGAAATCCAAATTTTCACAAGCATACTTCAAAGAATAATTTAATAACAATGACTATCAAATGTCAAGCATGTGGTAATTCTAAGAAAGAGAAAACAAGGACACTTACTAGCTAAGCATTTATGGAAATTGAGGCATAAACCTAAGAATATGGGCAAAAAAAAAAGGCTGGCAATTATACCAGTTTTCATAATTCCTGAGTCCTGACTATTGGTTATACACCAGCTCTTCCCTCCATCTATGCAGCCAGAGATCCTTAAATCAACTTCCTATCCTCATGTAATTTTGTGAGAGCACCATCAATTTGTGCAAACACATCTTCTTTGGGAACATTTCCATTAACCTGAAATCAACAAAATGGCTCTCCAATTTAGATTTGATAATAGTATAATACCAGATGCATTATCTGCCAAATCATATACATATACCAGAAACCCTCTCTCTCTCCCCCTCCCTCTCTTTCCAACTCTTTCTTGACGATAATCTACTGCCTCAACAAGCAGATTTTCCTCCCTCATAGGGGACATGCAAGACAAATTGCTTGTGTTTAACTCAAAATAATACAGAGCGACTCTCTGCATTTCACCTTTCCTTTCATATTGTTGTTTAACACAAGAAAAGGAAACCCAGTAAATATTGCTGGCATCGGATTAGTGGCAGTAAGAACATGGTTAAAATAGCGCACAAGCATCGACAGAGGTGATACACATGTTGAATAATAGAAATCTAAAGCATGATGCTTGAGCATATCCACCAACATGCACATTGTCATATACTTGTTGGGGAGTATCTTCAAGTAGCAGCCCCAGTATCAACTTACCAAGAGCTGTTCAACATGATAATTTATTCACGAGGTAGTGTAGCCTGATAGCATTAGGATAGCTGGGATGATATGGTAGTGTCTTCGATTGAACACACGCAAATAATATTAGAGAGAAAGAGGTATTTTATCACTTGCCTTGAGTGTAATGTCTTCATACATTAGAAGTACCGCCTCCACATTTTGATGATGAGTTTGCAACCGCAACTTCACCTAAATACAGCCATACAAAAAAAGGAAACAAACATTATCGCTTAGCAACATTGACCCAATGACCCATTAAAGACACAAAGAAGACAGAGTCCTCTGAACTAATAAGAGTGTAAGTAAACAGATAAGTTCAAAACATGCCTTTTCTTCAGTGTCATCAAAACGTTGGGTGAGCCTGGCAGCAATTTCTTCAGTCTCAGGGGGAGAATACTTGAGGTGGTATATCTTCCCAGTAACAGGGTCTAACCTACGTCCAACCACTCTTTCAACAAGAATCTCTTCATTGACCTGCAAATCAACATTCATGAGGTTGGCTGACGGGGGAAACTCAATCTTGATATTTAGAATTTGAAATCTACCCAAGGATGTGAAGATACATCAAGGCCATTACATTGTTAAACCAATTCTTTCATCTTCATTAACATCTTCTTTTACTTTGGCTTGGATAAAGTATCCTAAAATTTTTTTCGAACATACATGGAAATCATCAAATTATGTACAGGGAAGAATATCAGCATGCAAGTACGCATTCTCCTCTTCCTAACCAGATAATGGGATGCAACCAAATAATATAGCATGCCTGCAGCAACAAGAATTCTTACTTCCAGGAGAATAAAAAGATCGGGCTGGAAGCCAAATTCTTTAAGAGCAGTTGCTTGTACTAAGCTCCTTGGGTATCCATCTAAAAGCCAACCATTTTCTTGAGAGTCTGGCAGCAGCAGACGCTCCTTTACCATCTACAAGATCAGGTCATTGAATACACAATATGAATGATTTGAAAGGAGCGGAGGAGGAAAGAAGGGGGCAGTGAAATCATGCCTACCATGACAACTATTTCATTTGGGACCAACTGTCCTTTCTCCATGTATTCCTTTGCTCGCTTTCCATTCTCACTTCCTGAAGCAATTTCTGCCCTCAGAAGGTCTCCAGCAGCAATATGCACCAAACCATACTGCATTTATGAGGATGACTTGGTTCAATCTGTGTTTTCTCAATGGCAATTGCAAAATGAGAAATAATGCAGTGAATGTTTTAAGTTCTATAAGCAAATCCCCATAAAAACATTGGGAAGGGAAAACATATCTGATCTCAAAGCAGAATTTCAAGTACTCGTCTTGTTTATACAAGTAATCACCAATGACACTAACAATTCCAACTGCTTGAGCTCAGCTTGCAATTGGCTTTTCTGATAGCTCAATCAAACCACTTGCACATTAATCCAAGCATTAGCAGAAGTTAAGTTTGGCATACTCATTAATGCCATACGAAAAACTACTGACAAGAGCTCAAAGAAACAAATAAGGTGATTTTTATCAGAGATTGCCTAGCTACTGCAGCAAGAAAGCCATCATATTGATGATAGTGACTACATGATCTGCTCATACACAAAAACTTCAACTTGCTTTGGCATTATGCCCAGTCCTGGCTGAGGAAGAGTAGAGGGAGTTGATTTTAAAGTTTCAACTAGAAGATCAATCAAATGGGTTTTCAATTGTGTCTCTCTACATTTTGAAGGCCGCATGTATCAAATCCTAATAGTTTACACTAACCACCTCCCTTCCTGAGTGAAACAGATATGCCAATCCTTGGGAACAAGTGAAACTATCATGCACCTCTCAAGCGAAGCTGAGCTTTCAAATACCAAATTACATAGAGATGAAGTTAGATAAGCGTAGACACCAAGTCAACATAATCTCATAAGATTGATGGATCCCACAAATTAATGTCGAACATGCTTTATTAAGGGGAACTGGACTTGACGAAGCACAAACAACTATGCCAAGCTGCCCATCCAACCTCGTTTCTCTTAGAGCCCTATGTGCCAAAGCAGTAAATTGTCTGTTTTCCTTCATCGGTATACTATTTAAGTAGTGTGAATATGTTCCATGGAGAAGTGCTTGACTACGTAATTAAAACACACCAGAGAATAGTTGGGTTCTTGATATTCGCAGTGAAACGATAAATTTAAAATAATATTTAGGAGTCTTTAGAATCCCGTTAAACAGATGTAGAGTTGTTTAAGAATTTATTAAGTGAAGATCTAATCTTCATCGGCTTTGAATAATTCTTTAAAGGTTGGGTTGTTGCAAACCATAAGTCATCTAATTATCCAATCTCTAACAGTAATCCACATAAACCATCAGTGAAAAATCTCCTAAATTTCTATTTAGAAGAGAGAGATTGTTATGCCTAGAGTGTTAGATTTCTATTCTAACTTGCATAGTTTTTTTGGTAAAACACAATCAATTAAAAACAAGCGGCATAACTTTATATTTATAGGGAATTCTAAAAACCCTATAAATGACAATATCTATTTGCACCTTAAATAATATTCATATATTATTAAAGGATAATTTTAGAGATTTAATCAATCAAATCCCTACTTGATTATTTAGGACTAGAATTATAATCCCTGAATTAAATACATTCTAGTACTTAATTTCTAAAATTATTTTCAATCAAGTCACACTTGATTAATTATCTCAGTTTAACTTCTAACTAATGATTCTTAATGCGTGTGACTCATTAGATTCCTAATATGTTGATCCAAATATAAATTATAATTCTAAATAAATAGAATTAAATAAATCAAACAGTTTAATTTATTATCAATTCAATAATTGATTAATTTATATTTGAAGATCAAGTGCACCGTCTAGCAACGTGTCATGATCCCCTAAATATTAGAAGTGTCATAAGTGATTTGACTTAACCTTTCAGTGACTAGTTTCTCAATATAATTATTATCCCTTCATCAATAATGTTTTGATTTAAACATTTTAGCATAGAGTGTGTCTGTCATTTCAGATCATATTTGTTCGCAATATTATAATCATTGATCATTTGAATAAAATTTAAAATTCTTTTCAAATCTTATTCCACCTTGCGCAAGGATTTAACAAACAATACTATTTGAGAACATGTGGAACATTTTTATTAATTCATATAGAGTAATGAATCCTTTCTTGATCACTCAAATACCTTCATATAGTTTATGTTATATCCAATATCTACTCATTTGTTACCTATACCAAGATAACATGTAGCAGAATTAAAACATAACACTCTCTATATAAAATAACTTAGTGATCTCAAGTCTAAGGATCTTTTACATAATTATCACGTGAGTCTTTCCATAAACACAGGTAATATTTCCATATGGAGTTCTCATATAGATCAGTTTAGTGTACATGTCTTATAACAAGCACCTACATATTAGTTCTAGGTATCTCTTATATCTTAACTTATAAGAACAACTACTTCCTTTCATCAAGGAAAGAACATAATATGTATCAGTTTCTACAGCTCTAATAAATGTCCAATGTTTAAGAGAGCATCAATCAGGAACATTTTAGGAGCAACGCTTTGATATAATATGAATCTCATTATTAAAATAATTTTATAATTTTTTTTGCAAAGTATTTTTGTTCATGAATTTTATTTTTACTCTAGATTTATTAATATAATATTATATAAATATTAAAGATAAATTAAGTTTTTATTAATAATAAATATATAATTAAATAAATATAATAATATCAATTATAACCAACCAATTGATATATAACATATTAAACTAACAATATACCTCACTGTTAACACACTAACATACTGTCATTAACATTAGAACCACAATGTCTAGATCAGATTCTTGAAACCTTCACCGGATAAAAATCCAAAGAAATCCCAGGAAGCTACACGCATTACAATGAAAATAAATTCTTTAAAAAGCCACACTTTCGTAGGCAGAACAGTAAACAAAATTAACAAGTGAGGGAAACTAAAAGTTGCTCCCTAAAGAAAGGATTAATGAAGCTGAGCAACAGAGAGTACAGGAGATCAAAATAAATATAAGGAAAAAAAGCTTACTTTCTTAGTGATGAGCTCACATTGAGTACCTTTACCAGAAGCAGGAGCTCCGGAAATCATTATCTTCAAAGGGTCTGCCTTTGCTGATGCCACAACCTGCACAAACCACACACACATAAAAATTATCGGGAAAAAAGGAGAAAAGAAGCCAAACAAATTCATCTAACAACAACAAAACCCTATAGTTCGGGTTCTCAATTAACAACATATCAATCATGGTGAAATCCAAAATACAAAAAACATGAAATCTTTTTTACTCACAAAAGCTGAATTCTTGGTTTCGTTGAAACGAGTGGACAAAAGGGTTTGATGGGAACGAAGAGAGAGGCAATATCTGATGTTACTGTAACAAAAAGATAAGTTAGAAGAGAAGAGGATCTGGGAGGACCTTGAGGAAGAACAAGGCTGTTCAGGGGTCCCTTTTCCATTCACTCCCCAGTTGAAATTGCAGGAGCTTGTAGCAGCCATTTCTCTGTCTTGTTTTTCCTCCGTTTCACAAATGTCACACGTTTGTCGAGTGGTTTTGTGGGATATTCTTGGAAGTTGGTAGGAGGCTAGGAGCAGTGGTGGTGTAGGATTGACAATCAACAATGCTTGGAGACTAGGAAAGAAGGAGTCCTTCGTCCATGTATAACTAGCTATTTGAATATATTTTCTTTCCAACAAAAAGATTGAACATACATGTTTTTTTACATAAAAATTATTAAGTTTATATAAAAACAAATTTATGTACATAAAGTCCAAAACTATTTATGTTAATAAATAAATAAAATCATTAATAATAATTAAATATATATCTAAAAAGTTAAGAAACGAATGTAAATTAAGATATTTTTATCTCTTACCTAATTATATTCAATGATTTTATTTATTAAAATTAATTTTTTATTTAATAAAATAATAGTAGAAATAAATACACTCATAAAATTAATTGAAAAAAATCAAATGAAAAACAATATCTCATAAGGTTTCTCTTATTAGAAATACTATCCAAAATAAATATTTTTTTAAATGAATTTTAATTATATAAAACATAAAAAAAATTATAGTTGAATTAGAATAATCTCTTCAAAAATTAAATACATATAAAATCATTTAAAAAAATCATTATTTAAAAAGGGTTAAACACGAAAAATAAAAAAGTAGAGAGAAATGATATTAATTTAAATATAAATTAAAAAAATATTAAAGAAAAACACATATAAAAAAGTATGATTTTTTAAAAGAAAAATTACAAAAACAAAGACATTAGTTGTCGTTGGGGCCTCGCAAGCCAGGCTAGCGTCTGACCCTTCTAGAAATGGTTCACGCACAAGCCCTATTTTTTAAAATGAAATCATGTTGAATGCGTTATCATTTTAAAAAAATAATTTCAGACGACACATAGTTTGGTTTTCCCCATATTTTGGTTATTATGGTAGTCGAAAAAATGAGGTCTATGTTTTTTTTACTTAAAAACTTATTTTTCAACTCATTTGGACCCAAAACACTTATAAAAAAACCTAAAGACCTCGAGAAACCAATAAATGATCTTAAAAAAACCACACAAAAACTCGAAATCAAAAATCTTCTTGAGCTTAGATTTGGTTTTTTAGACAATTTCAAGGTGAAAAAACACCTAAATGGAACTCTCCTCACAAAATGAAACTTGGTAATACCAAGATTGACCATTTTTGTGATTGAAATTGGTGTCAACACAAATTTTCTTTCTCTATCATTGGAATCCAACAATTTCTCTCTCTTCTCTCTCAAATTAGAAACTAAAAATTAACAAAAATAAAGTTTTGTATCAAAATTGATTTTTTAGAATTTAAAGGACCTAAATTGTATGAATTATATTATTTTTAAAGATGGAGAACTTAAATATATTTTTTGTCAAAAATTTAGAACGCCTCCTATTTTTGACGTCTTTCTTCCTCTAATTCCATCTTACTTAAAAAATCAAAAGCAATTGGCCTTTAATTAGAATTCAATTACCCAAAACAAAACTTTGACGGCCAAAACAAATTAATAAAAAATGAATAGTGAATCTACAGTAACCTATCAGTGTGTGGACAATGTTCCTTTATAGTAAAAACTAGAAACGTGGTCTGCTCTACGCTGCGGGGTCAATTTTTTTTTTATATAAAATATATAAAAAAAATTAAGATCTAAGAGTGTTAGGTCTTTCTGCAAAGCTATACCTAAGAGCATTGAGTTTGTCTGCTACGCCTGACCTAGAAGTTATATTTATAATATTAATAATAATATTAAACTTGCATGACCTAGAAGTTATCATTGGAATCCAACAATCTCTCTCTCTTCTCTCTCAAATTAGATATTAAAAAATAACAAAAATAAAGTTTTGTATCAAAATTGATTTTTTAGAATTTAAAGGACCTAAATTGTATGAATTATATTATTTTTAAAGATAAAGGACTTAAATGTATTTTTTCCAAAAATTTAGAACACTTTTTATTTTTGACGTCTTTTTCATTTTGGTCTTTCTTCCTCTAATTCCATTTTTCTTAAGAAATAAAAAGTAATTGGCCTTTAATTAGGATCCAATTACCCAAAACAAAACTTTAAGGATCAAAACAAATTAATAAAAAATGAATAGTGAACTTACAGTAACCTATTAGTTCCTCTATAGTAAAAATATCACATCTTTTAATGTTTTCTATAATTATAAATTCTAGCCTAGCCTGATCCGACCCTTGTTTTACTTAAAAAATAGGGAATGAGAGATAAGTTAATTCAAGTTAATCTAAAATAACAAATTACAATCTTAAAAATATTAAAAATTAAACTAGATTTCACTCGAAATTTAACTAAGTTAACAAATGATAAAATGACAACTTATACAAATTTTTTAAAAAATAAAAATTATATTATATTTAACTTGACGAAGTTTCAAGATATTGATAAGATTTAATTAAATTAACTCTCCGTCGGTTTAATACAAGACCTTGCCTGAGTTAAATAGGTTGATCCATTAAAATGAGAGCCATAAACACTGCTTTGCTATTGCTGGCATGTTTTGGTGAGGCGTTGTTGTTGTTGGGCTCTGAATTTGTTGGGTCAGTACAATGCCCATATTTTAAGCATTGATTGGATACAAACCACTTGATATTCTTTTACTATTTTATTCAATTCTATTTGCTCAAATTGAAAGAGGCGAGGCTAAAAATAATTGTGGGAGGAGGATGAGCACAAATTCAGAATAAAATATATGGCCAAAATAAAAGAAATTTTAATTTTTTGAGGGGGAAATGAGAAAAAAAGAAAGAATATATTATGAATATATTGTCTTTTGATTGGGACAAATATGAGATGAAAAGAAAGAAGGGAAGGGACAGAAGGAAAGAATAAAGGGCAAGAGATTGACCAAAAAAAAAAGAAGGATATATTATGAATGAGGGTAAATTCATTGTGTTATCTTATTTTAAATTTTAAATTAAATAAATATATAAACTGTAATTTTCTAAACAATAACTAATTTAAAGGATGTTAAGTGTAATCTACCTGACAATATTGAAAATTTTGCAGTATCGGATGAGAGGCAACCACGATGGTCTTGCTTTAGGTAAAGCTTAATTATATACCATTGTATTCTTCTTAAAATATTGAATCATAACCTATGTTTTCTATGTGTGATGTCACGGTGATTATTCTCTTGAATCAAAATTTATTTATTGTAAAAATATTATAGCGATGTCGGATAGCTAATATTGGAAGTATTTGGAAATAATTATAAAAATATAATTAAATAG
>Ga0307518_10001030_pt1 | contig 20855 bp, 35 predicted proteins | sample 25_EM_MG_FD_203889 | JGI IMG/M metagenome (GOLD analysis project Ga0307518, IMG submission 203889) | Populus trichocarpa ectomycorrhiza microbial communities from riparian zone in the Pacific Northwest, United States - 25_EM | ecosystem: Host-associated > Plants > Roots > Unclassified | place...
TCAAAAGCCAGGGCTGATGGCCTACTCAATTGTAGTAGGCCCAGCCCTAACAAACAGCTTAGAGGGTCTCAGCCTGGCTCAGGCTCAAGCCAGGGCTTGCTGGAATGCTATACTCGACAAATATATTGTTGAAGCAATACCTATGTATGTAGAGGAACTGCTACTCCTACTCACCTGTTATGTGGAGGGGACAAGCTGAGATGATAGCGGTAGCTGGTCAAGAGCTGTTATATTATATAAGCGATGAACACTGTTTATATACTACAAACATTGTGACGCGTGACTGTGATGCATGATGTGTGACATGTAACATCTACTCTAAAGAGGACTATTACTAAGTCTACACTAATATGGGTCACAGTCTTGTGCGCACTTCGTCGACGGTTTACGCCGGGTGCACGTGCAACTTCAACATATATTACAGTAATACTAATACATTGGTCAGTAACGAAGGCACCACTATCCCATGTTGTCATCATCGACATGCCATTGGTCATGTGCATCTCGCCACCATCATCTTTCGTCTTCGTGGTGTGGTAGCTGTCACTGGCATTGTGATTGTCCGCACCGGTGGTTGTCGTCATGGTTGCATCATTGATACTGGTCGTCGTCAATGACAACGGCAGTGGTGGACGAACACATGGCAGTCAACAGCACAGTGGGTACCAGGCAAGGCGCAAGGGGGCATGGACAATGGGAAAGGTGTGATTGACATGGTAGTCGACAGGTGTGATGGGTGACGCGAGACGGGCAACAGAGGCATATGGTGCAGCGCGGGCGCAATGCACGTGGTGGTGACACTAGTGGGCAACGGTGAAGCGCAAGTGGTGGTTGGCAAAGCGCAACGGGTATGGTGGGTGGTGACGCACTGGGCAATGTGGCGCATGGTGGCCTGAGGCACGAGCGGGTGATAGGCGAGGCGCGAGGTTGTGGTGGGTGAAGCGCAATGGGTGTGGTTGTGTGCACACAAAGCAGATGAGCTCAAGAGATACCCAGCACAGAGTGTCCGCATACACACGCACAGCAGTGTAACAGGCTCGAGAACAACTGCAAAGGTGTCGGTAACGTGGATTGGGCAACGCACCAGCGGGCTTGTGGTGGTAACGCACTGGGCAATGGGCTAGGCGTGAAGTGGGCAAGAGAGGGCGATGGGCGAGGCATGGGTAGGTGACAGGTGAGGTGCAAGGCGCAAGGTGGCGGTGGACGATGCGCAAGCCACCAGTGAATAAGGCATGACAGAGGTGGTGGCAGAGTGGTGGATGCGTCGTTGTCGTTGTCAGTCAAGCGGTGGGGGTAGTCGCTGTGTCGTCGATGGATGTCGTCACCACCATCCAAGCAGTCATGGTCGTGTCGACGCAGGTGGCAGGGTAGTTGTGACTCGCCGCTATTGTCCAAGTGGAAGCGGTCGCATCAAGGCAATTGATGCAAGTCATGCCACTGTCATCTTGCCATGGTGTCATTCTCGTAGCGCAGTCGTTGCCATCGCCGTCTCACTGTGGCATTCGCCATCTGCGGTGTGTCATCATTGTATTGTGTGTGGGCCACCCCTTCTCACCGTGGTATTTGCCATACACAGTGTATCGTTATTGTCATGCTGGCTGCTGTGTTGACACTGTCATGTCGTGCTGCAGTGTGGGTGGCACTATCAATGAATGAGTTTGTGCAGGAAAAAGTAAAAGTAAAAAGCTCACGCTTAAAGCAACAGTGGTGTGTATTATGTGCTTGAGTGTGTGCAGTTGCGAGTGAAGTCTGCCATAGTTAGTAAGACATAGAAAAAGCCAACGAAATACCTACATTCACTAGCTGTGTTGTTGTTGGAACTATGTGTTGAATGAGAACTCGTGAGACCGACTTTCCATATTTTAGCAAGCCTGAGCAATAAGGTATATTAATAGCAGACATCCCACATTCCCGACGCGAAAATTGTTACCTTGAGATCCAAGCCACGGAAGCTGCAGCAGCCGTCGAACCAATTGCAAAGGCGTAAGGGACCTCTTCCATATGGCACATCAGCTTTGAAATTTGGGTCAGCGATTGTACTGATGGAAAGAAGTACAGAAGAGTGTATACATTCATGCCAAATAACCCATTGTAGCATGCTTCCTTGCTCGACCAAAGCGTGAATGGTACAACATTCTTGTAGTGTCACCGTCGTGTTGGAGTCAGGACTTGATCCATTATGGGCGTTGCAGATTCCGAGGTGCTGACATTAAACAGCTGGTTGGGGGTACACGGTGGGCTGGAGGTGGCAGATTCGAGCTGCTGCTGGTAGTGTGGTGGAGACAACTGGTAATAGTTTTGAGATGGTTGCAAAACAGAATGAAAGACACTTATGAATGATGGAGTATGTATGTTACAGCCACAATTAGCACTACCACAAGAATCAAGATGGTCGGCAGAGTCAAGGAGGGCGATAAAACAGCAAACGAATGCCGATCATGGCCCGAGTTAGTGTAAGTCTACCACGAAGGATGTCAGCCCAATGGAAACGCCACTGGAAACCTACCTAACGCATGAGTGCTGCGACATAGTGAGCGAGTGGCGGAAGGATAGACTTGAAGAACAATTCGAGCAAGTGAAGGGATCTCATAGGCACTGGCAGAGGGGAGTTGGATAGCTGTGAGGACTGTATGAGCAAGCATCGTGCAAGCGTTGATGGAGTTGGGCAGTTGCGATGGTCAAGGCACAACCAGGTGCTGGAGATGTGATGTGACAGGGCTGGGATGGATGGTCTAGAAGACTTGCGGTAACGGTGGTGGTGGTGGCCAAATCATGGCCATCGTCGGCGCGTTGAGTTTGCTTGAGCACTAATACCTGTCCGTTCGGTAACAGCCGATAGCTGTGAGAATCGGCTTGCGGCCTGAGGCTGCCAGGCCAAGCAAAACACTACTTCAGCGCCTGACTTCAAGACATGTTTTTGCTCGCATGTTGCCGAGCAACTTGTGTAAGTTTGGAGTGCATCTCAATGACGCACATGCCATTGATAGGCAAGGTGCCATCCAGCGAACTCGCACAAGGTTGTGGAGAACAAGGCTGTTGCGTGGGTCGGGGTAAAAGAGAATTATTTTGGAATCTAGCCTGGCTGGTTGGTCATGAGCAATCAGGTGAAGAAGGGTTGGCACTTGGACATCGACCAATGGTAGGGGGATGTAATATTGAGGGATGTGAGTGTGGATGGTAAGTTCACTATTGGATTTTACCACCCAAGGCACTCGTACTTTTCCTTTTATTGCATCGACCGGAGCTGGAGAGTTGGATGTACACAGTGGAGATGGCACCAAGGAATCAGCGATTTTGGGATAAATGGGTCGCCGCAATTTGCCTAATTCGTCGGGAGAGCATCGCGCTAATGAGGAAGGTTCATGCTGGCTTGAAGGAGCCAAAAAAAAATTAGCGATAGCATCAATATCGTCTCGGGAACCCATATCAAGAAGGGCATCTGCCTCATCTAAGGTGAGTTAGTGAAAGAGTTCAGATTGGTAGAACGTATCGTTCAGGTTGACATACAAGGTTGCAGTTTTTCATGCTCTCACGTATGTGCGATGAATTTACAAGGAGATCACGCATGCGACCGGGTTGCCACTACGATGTCACGACGACCAGACATCCATTGAGATAGTTGTGCTGACTTGCTTATGCCTCTGACAAGCGGTTTTCAATCTGGATAGCAAGTTCCTGCATTGGTGAAAGGATGAGTGGACTAGATGATGTACGCCGGAAGGCACTGACGGCATGGGGTACGAGCTTCAACGAATCAAGTCCAGAAGGTTGGACCACTCCCTGAGCGTGCTGCTGGGCCGCTTTAAGTCGACTTTCGACAGCAGGGATAAGAAAAGCAAGAATCTTTCCTGTTCCGGTGGGTGCATGGACAAGTAAATTCCAGGGTGAGTCGAGGTTGGCTGAAGTAAGGTAATGGGAGAGGCCAGGATGAAGTTCTGTAACGAGTGACTGCACAAGGGTCACCTGCTTGAGATCAAATGGTTTCGAGGTAAGTGCCTTCAGGGTTGCTTGAGTGAGTGGAAAGTGGAAGTGTCAGACACTTGTTCCGTCGCCATCGAGAATGAAGGCACCGACGCTGGTTGTTTTTGTGCCAGCGTTAATGCCCATCGAAGTCGCCATACTAGTCTGCCTTTGCATGTTAGCCTGCTCGTTGCAAGCCCCGGTGTCATCACAGCAGGTCATTTCAAGTTTGAAAATAAAACCTGGAAGTGTGAGACCCCAAAGGACTACTCGCGTTTGCTGAGATATGGAAACTGTTCAATGAACTCTCTAAGTGAATGTACGGCACATACAAAGAATGAACCTGAATGATAAAGCATGTTACTCTCAATCAGTGTCCAGAGTTGCTGGGGGAGAACGATTGTCTTGAACCGTTGAGTGCCAACATTGAAACAGTGGAGGCACTAAACGGGTCAGGAGAATTGGGAGGTGGACAAGATACTTGTGATGGAGAACATACCAGCTTATACGCAAGGAGATCAATCCGACAGCACTGGCACATTCTGCAACACAAACCTGTTCTTGTTAGCCGTTCGGGTTCGACATTTGGTGAATGAACACTTGTGTACTATAAACAAAGCCTCTCGGCGATGTCCACAACCAAGTGACGCATGCCGCCATCCATGTGTTTACCGAGCAAGAAAAAGTATTTGCAGCAGGTAGAAGAAACGTTGACAACAAACGACACACAGACCGCATGAACAGGATCAACAAACGATTTATGAACCACAGACATAAACACGACGTTACAGCTATTCATTACAACAATCAAAATGGATGCAAGTCAATGTATGTAGTGACCTAGTATCAGTGAGTCAGAGGTGGCAAGTTATTGATACGATTTTTCTGCAAAAAATTGACCAGGACTGCCCGCCAGTGACTTTGCACTTCAACGGGTTTGTCCTTCAAACCGATCAAAACTTTGACAAGATATTCGTATACCTTTACAATCATGGTTTCGACCTTCATCCGCATGGTATTGGACAGCCAATCCACAATATCAGAGTTCTTGTGGTCTGTGACGGCCTCAATAAGCTTAAAAGTATTCAGATTAGAAAGTTGAGATACATATAAACGAATCCTCACCCATCCACAGATGGTGGCTCCCGCGTACAACGACACCTCCGAAATCGGTGCAGATACATTGCTGATGCTATGACCAGGTATGAAGCCAAACCCTCCTAAAGTCTCCAACCCATAGGCGGCCGCATGGAAAGTATTCGCAAAAGCTGAGTGCGCAAATGGTAAATCCTGAGGATGAGAACATTGGAGGTGTTAGTTAGGAACAGTTAAAGTGTGTATGAAGTCAAACCTACCATAGCGTACTCGTTCGCCACTGGGTCCCACCACGCCCGGTGGAAGATCCCATAACCATAGTCATCCAAGAACTTGCACCACCACTTGACTAGTTCCTCATCAATCAGCATGTTGAATAAAAAAATACTGCTTTCATGCTGGGTTTGGCTGTCAAGACCCTGTCCAACTCCAAACTCTTATCCGGTTACTCCGGTCGCATCGCAGCACTGTAGCTCAACTCCGGACCTCTGTGCATTACTCTGGTCCCGGACGCACACATACCCTTCCGCTAAGTGCGACCCTTTGCATTATACTCAATCCAGTCGTTACCACACTTCCCCGTCTACCCTGTTGTACCGTGAGTTCTCCGTGCTCCGTTTGTATCTTCTACCTTGTAGTATTTTCTCTGGACCTTACTTATTTTCGTCGGACCTGACCTAGCCCCAACTCTGGTTGTTCCTTGTCCGCCCTTTGGGCTGTTTACTTGTCACCGTAAATACTCAACCCTAGTCCTCCTTAGTATAAGTACCCAGTACTCCGTCCTGTACTCCTCAGTCTGAAATCAACTTAGTCTCTACTCCAGTCTCTGTCTGTCTCCACCTCCGTCTCCGACTCCATCGCCTTGACCGGAACCTACGCAAGGGATCAACGCTCGACCCCCTTGTCGTTGAATCCAATCGGTCTCCACTCCGGCTGGACTAATCCCTTGTCCAGCCCTCTGCCCTTCTCCTTCGTCCGCTTTCGTCCGGACTTGACCGGACCCCCTACCGGAGTAGACCCGGACTTGACATTGGCCATCAAAACCTGGTTGGTTGTGGACGAGATATTTTGCCTGCCTCCAGAAGTGTGATGAAATTCGGCCGGACGTCTCAACAAGTTCCTTCATGACAATAGTTTTGAACTTTGAATTGTTCAGCGTAGTCTGCAGAGTCTTTTTTCCATCCAACAACTGAACTGTTGCAAAGCTTAAAACGTAGAATCAATGGTGTATTTTTACCTTCCATAATATTTTGCTCTGGCACCCAGTAATAATTCGATGAGTGTTTCGCACAAGCGAAAATGCTCTCAGCTAACGCCTCCTCTGCAAGCATGGGCGGAATTAAAACGGTGGGCCCTTCTGTAAATGTGCGGCATAATTGCCCCACTGCACCGCGAATAGCAGACGTCCAATTTGTTAATCCTCTTGCTTTCATCGGCCCCATCAATTTGACTAGAATATATATATAAGTATCAGTTTGTGTGGGAATGGCAATGAACTGACCACAATCGCAGAGATGTTGGGGATCTTCACCCAGAAGTGGGGCATATGACGGAACTGGTGCCAAACTGCTGACATAGAAGTTACTTGAGTATCCGCTGGTATTCGATGATGCTGGAACGCCAGATTGAAAATGCAGCCCTCCCCAGGTGGAACTCGTCGCTGGAGTCGCGTAAGTTCCCTGGGCCGCGCTAGTGCCAGTGCCTTGGAGTAAGGGGCCCGACAAGCCCGCACCGCTATAGCTCTGGGGAATGTGGGGCACGTCCAACCCGAGATGTGAACGGTAGAACCAGGGATCGGAACCCCACTCTGAATTGAACGAATTTGCCAAGTGGCCAGGGTACGTCGGTTGATTAGTATCAATGTTGTAAATAGAACTGGGATAGCGATGCAAGTCATATAGATGAACAGTTCCTGGGTCCTCTGGTGGTTCCATAGAGTTGTCAGCCCTGACGGTTGGTTGATTCATTGGGAGGAAGGGTTGAATACATTCACGATTGTTGAATTGATGGAGTTCACGTGCTGAAAAAGGTATCGAGGATGATTCGAGAACTTGTCTATTGTTAGTACTTTGCACTGCATTACCACATACAATTCAGTCTATCATCTCCGAGTCGTCGGCAAGCCTTCGCTTCTGCAGTTCATTTAGAATCCGCTGGATAAGAGTACGATCTGTGAGCCTGTGAGGTTTCCTGCCCTTGATTTCCACCAAAACGTCTTGTTCAATCACATCCGCCATCTCTTTCTTTTGCTGTTCCCTCTTGTTCACCTCCTTCAGGTCAGTGATTTGCTTAGAGATCATATTGAAGCGATGATCGTCCATAGAGCGGTAAGTCACGGATCGAATGAACGTCACATCAGGGTCTTCAAAAGGCTGCGCAAGTCAGTTACTCAATGCCTACCAGATAAATGAGACGGCATACAGTATCGTCTTTCTTTCCGGAAAGCCGACCGGGAGATGTGGAGATAGGTGAATCCTCATCATCTTTGCTCATGCTCTTGATGGTGTTGATATGAAAGGGGACCGAGAACCCATGGACAGCGGAAGAATGAAGGTTTGGGCCTTGCGATCGACGAAAATCTATTCGCAGGTGGCCTCAGTACTGATCAAAACCATCACGGCATAACTTACGTGTAGACTTTCGATTTCCTTTGAAAGCGCAACCTCGTCGGAGTACTTGGCAAGAGCGTCGCGCTGAAGTACGATGTGCAAATCTGACTGGTGTTCCCTTATTTTCACAGTGGTTGTCTGAGACCTCTTGAGCAGCGGTGCACGTCTTGTTTCACAAAACTTTACCACCTGCTGTCTTGTGCTTGACGGGGAATCTGTGAGGGCTTAACGGGTGGGTTCTTCACAGACTTGGATGTATGCCCATTGTCTAGGTCCTCCATGGAATTCAAGTAGAAAAGGGTGTCCGTGGACGATTTGGCACCATCCATGAGGAAGGCAGCCTTGTCAGGACCAACACGTACGGTGTCGACGAGATTCAATGCATATCTGGTGGACATAGTCAAGGAACGTTCCACGACCCTGTCTCAGTGGCTACTCACTTCTTGCCCATCTCATCCATGAGATCAGAAAGACAAGTTGAAAACCATGTTCGACTTCAGACGGCGTGCATTCTTGGACGAAAGAATGTAAGCAGAGTCTCGGGTTTCAATACCGATCTACTTCGAATGAGCATTAAACAATGCATGATGTAACGATACGTACCACAGACCCGACGTTCTTGACGAAATGTTTTTCTAGGTCGTGCTTCTTTTCCTTGATATACTCCAGTGCCCGATAGTATACTTTGCGCATCATAACACCGTCCTTCATCTCTCGCATAAGTTCCGACTGCAAAGACACCAACGTGTTGAATATTTACTCTTGTTCCTAGAGATGGTTCAGTAAACCAAGCAGATGAAGCGCTTCAACCTAGTAAACAGTACCTTGGACGGATCGACAATGACACTGCGCCCAAGGTTCGCAGTGACTCTTGTACCACATCAACAGCAATGGGAATGACGCCCTTGTGAGCGATAGGATTGGAAGACGAGACTGAGGTGCACCTCAGGTCATACCCGGTACTGGTTAATTGCAACTGGATGATGGGAGTGTAGCAAAACTCTGTCGATCCCCACTCCACCTAGAAGCAGTACGTCAGCCAATCACAGGTATGAATGTAGGCAGAAACGAACGTCTTGAGGGCCACGGCCTTTGCTCCAGACCCTCATATCCGGACCCTTGCATCGTCGCCATCTCCCTTCGCCATTCGTAACTCGATTTGACTCGCGAACTGGTCGTGCGTGATCTTGGCTTTCTTGTTCAGAATCGTCTAACTCGGATTCGCCTTCTGACCCTTCGTCCACTTCGCTCTATAGCAAAGTCAGTCCGGCCTAAGAAGACATGAAAATAATTAATGCTACTTCTGCACCTACACAGCATCAAAGAAACACCATCCACCTTGTTGGAAAAGGTTGTATGGGCTTTCATTGATCGTCTTCGTAATATGACCCCAATTAAACGAGTTGAGCATACAATATTGTCCTTCTTTCTGGAAAGCTGACCAAAGTTTGGAAGTTGATGCAGAGATAAAGTAAACTTGTCTTCACCATTCTTGCTGACGTTATTGATAGGAAATCTAATGGCAGGTACTATTGGTTAATACAAACCAAAGCAACCACAACGTAACTTACCCGTAGACTTTCCACCTCCTTGGTAAAAGGAATCTCAGAATTCAATACTGATCTGCTTGAAATAAGTACAAAATGATGCACGATGTAATGATACGCACTGCAGACCCGATATTCTTGATCTTCTGGTGCAGGTCCTTTTCTTTAATGTATTCCAATGTCTGATGGTATACTTCACGAGCCGTAATACCTTGTGTCATCTTTCGGATAAGTTGCACTGCAAAGACACTAATGTATCTCTTGTTCCTGAAAGAGATTGAGTAAAAGCAGGTGAAATTCGGAGTAACGCTACCTAGGAAAGATCGATGATGACGCTGTGCCCGAGGTTGGCACAGTAACTCACATACCGTGTGCCAACAGCAATGCCAGAGAGTGATGTCTTTATGAGCGATAGGATCAGGAGATCGGGGTTGACCTCAAGTCATAGCCAGCATGGATTGATTGCGACTGTCGGGTGAGTGGAGCGTAGTAACAAAACTCCGTTGATCTCCACTCCGACTAAATGCAATGTGTTAGCTACATGTGCGTCAGCGCGTTGGTAGAAACGGACATCTTGAAGTCCGCGACACTTACTCCAGACTCTCATCAGGACCCTTGGTGGCGTCGCCATCTCCCATCCCCATTCTAGTCGATTTGACTGGAAAATTGTTCGTATGTGACCTTGACTTCCTTGTCCAAAATTGTCTCTAGTTTGACCGTGACATGATGTATGAGCAGAATCGACGCCAGGTTCGCTGCTGTGTGGACGATTTTCTATGGAGACGATCAACCAGTGTGCGTGGATTTCTGGAAATACATGCTTGCTCTTTGTCTTTGACAGTCATATACCGCTGGAACAATATCTACTTGTTCTGGCTTCTGAGTAGCCCCGGAGATGGCCTTTTCCCACCCCGATGTTAATTTTCCGGAGGACAACTCGCCGAGTCTTTAACGAATGGCAATGCGCTCGATGTGCCCTTCAAGCTGTGCCACAAGTTCCTAAATAGCTTTGTGAGCCTTCCGGGCGGCCATGCTCTGTTCCTGCTCAAGTGTAACACGGTACTTGCGCTCCTCTGCTTCATCTTGGTCATCTCTCGCATGACCTTGAGTAGACACTGGTTCTACTTCTGCAGTGTCGGAATAGACCACAAGGGGACGAGGCTGCTTGTGATGAGGGCTTCAATGGTATTTGCGGGAAGAGATTCCATCTCATAAATGATCTCGTCTCCAGGAATGGTTTGGTTGTCGCTTTGAATAGCGCCGGGATCTGTCAACTGAGATCAGTTGGTACTGCAGAAGATCGTTCTCTTGAGCTTCTGGGGTATATCTTTGGAGCGATGCAGCATTGGCGTCACGTTCGGTAAGTATGGCCAAGAGCTGGGTGGAGACTCAATCGTGTTGCTTCGATTTGGAAACATTCGTACTCTGCGCGTTGTTTTGCCATAATGAATGCCTACCGAATCATGTTATAAGAATAGAGAAAGAAAAAACTACCAAGACGCACTCCTTTTTTTCGATCTGCAGTATATGCCTGAGTGTCCTGTTGATATGGTCATAGTCTGCATTCCTCTTCCAATCAGAAATAGCCAGCATACACCTCAGTGAACGTCTTTCTGTATGTATGCACCCTGCTAGGAACAGTTGAACCCAATCCAAGCATGGCATCCGCTGCTGCGTCTTGGCTGCAGCTAGGTGTCCCAGAGGGAGAAGCACGCAACGAGCAACGGGCAACTTCAAGGCCCCTGTTCATCTTTTCAACAACGGTTTCGAGTTGCTCCAGCCTCTTCTCCATCTCTTCTTGTGTGAGCAGTCCGTGGGTGATGGTGGCAGATGGGGATGTGCCACAGGTCATTGTGTAGCTGGAAATAGCCCATGTATGCTGAGTATACCTGGAAGGGAGATATTGGCAAATTAACGCTAACAAAGAAGCAGCGAGAGCGGATGCGTACCGTAGACTGGAGTTTGCGTCTTTCTCTTTCGGTTTCAGTCTGCAAAGCAGCTTAGCGTTTTTAAGCATATGGTGACATCCGCCCATTCACTTTGCAATCTCTTTCGCCTTCCCTCTGATCGTCATAAACCGTTTTCAACCCCAATACCTTGGTAGCGGATACAGCTTCCCACTCGGCAGGTTTACCCTCATGAGAACTGTTGTGAGTTGATCCATCTGCTTTGTGCGCTGACCGAATGAGCTGGCGACAGAAGCCTTTTACTCGATCAGTGCGTTGTGTGCAGCCCAGAACTGGACAAACTCGGCATGTTTGGAATGCCTGTAGTGTGCATATTCATCATTTTTAGGTGAGGTTCGCTGTGATGCGTTCGGATTCCGCCTGTGCGAGAGCGAGTTGTTGAGATAATATCAATCTTGAACTGCCAAAAGGTGTCAAAGGTGATATCTCACTGGTGTAGAGTGACAGAAATACCTTGTTGGATGTCTCAGTGGAGGGCAGTTCTCAGACTTGTGACTCGAAGGAGTACTGGTACCCTTGTCACGCTTGTCGGAGATTGGTGCGCAGTATCTGGATTACCCCAATGATGCAATGTGTCAAAGCTGGGGTACGATTGACAAAGGAAATGAGACATACTATCTCGCTGTGCCATGGCATCTTCCTTGGGTCTGCTCACCACAACATTGAATGAAATCCCGCTTTTCTCTCTCGCATGCGTCAATACAATGGTAAAGTTGATCCAGTTCTGTTGAAGAAGTCTGCTGCAAGGTGCTCAGAGATGCATTTGGACTTCCAAGGCATTTTTCGATGCGACTGCAATGAAAGGTGTGTCAATAAATCCAAATTGCTCTAAACGTGATCAAGCCCCTATATATTTCGTCGTGGTCGCTCTTGACAGTGTTTGGCTCATTCTAAACAGACTCATGAGCGTTCTCGTGGTCCTTGGACTTAATATCTCCGTCTTGTGCGGCCTGGCTGAATTCCACGTCTTTCTGGTCAACTGCAGTGCGCGCATTCTCGAGGTCGCATTGAGTAACATCGTCCTCGGCCACCTGCCTGAACACAAGTCTGATCAGGGCGACAACAATATCTGGTGTTGAGTTGTAAAAGACACCTCTGGTATGTTTGCAAGCGCTTGTAGGCAAACACGGAACCTCAGCCTTGCCCCAGTGTATGAGACGCCATCGTGTTGAGGGGTGGCGGCCACATCGTCGTCATTGCTGCAATTGAGGGTGGTGGCCATGTCGCCGTCACCTAGTGCTAATACGACTGTAGGCAGGATGGAAACCGTCAGTACACGCAAAAATACCATGAAACCATGCAACTTACCTGTCAAACCTGCGAGACGGCTTGCAAACAATCAAGGCAAGTGTGGAAGATGCACGAGCGCGCTGAACATAGATACAGATGCCCCATGGCATTGCAATCCACGCAAATATGGCTGGGAACACACAAAACCAGTATATGCCTACCAGAACCAAAATCGTACAACTTACCTGCCGGCTCAAACTGGGCTCAAGTGCGATACAGGCATGCTGAGTGTGCATGCACGAATGTGGACAAGTCGAACGACACCCGAAAATGAGCCAGAAGCGCCTGACTTGCTAGTTGGGCACACGGTTATCACACGGTCACAATTTGGCAAGCAAAAAAATCGGATTTGCCCTGTTTTCTGTATTTTGTTGCGTTTCTGGACTTTGCAAAGCACTCAATTGCAATTTGAGCCCGATGACCGCTATTAACTCTTAAAATTCATAATATCCACTATCCAAATCTGAATCCCATCCATACATGTCCGCATAATCTCCCAACACAGACTCCGAGTCAGAATGAGGTTCACTGCCAGACTCCGAGTCTGATTCAAATCCGAGCAGCTCACTGTCATCAGCAATTCCGCCCTCGTTGGTCTCATCGTCAACATGAAGTCTATAGTTATCTGTGCTGTGTTTGCTTGAATTAGGTGGCTCAGACAATGGAAAAGAGGAATGTAACTGTGAGTTGGTTGATGCTGCAGCACTGTGCGCATATGCATGCCTGATACCAAGACCCCAGTGATACCACATTAACATGTCACAATCGACGAAACTAGAAAATAAAATCAAGTTAAACTGATTAAATTACACCATTTGGCTGAGCTCACCGGTTGACATAATATCACTTCCAATCATCCGAATCACCTGCGCAACGAGACCTTGCAATACTGTCAAGGTGCAATGGGCCATCTGCAAAAGATGGAATGATATGGCAATCCCTGAGCACATCGGCAGGATCAACGAAACCAAATGCATCCGCGTCTGCCATGGGTAAGAATCTAACCATGTCGAGGGCATGTTGTTCCCATCCTGAGATATGATCTTGCAATACCTCAAACCATCAGACCCACAAAAACTCGATACAACGCGATTGAAAGTCCCTCAACCCTGGACCAGTGTACATGGTGTTGGCATGGAAAATCCCTAATACCCGTGCATAGGAGAAAGGATGAGCATTGGCATCCAAATTGGACAATAGCATGATGTCCCGATGATCAGTGCGTGGGTTGATGGAATCAAAGTCACGCTGGAGGTCATATGTAGTATAGTTGATACGAAGTAAGCAGTGTTGGTAGATCCTATTTCCCTTGAAGAGTACGTGGTTTAATTGCAGTAGACGGTCTTGGCGCAAGACATCATTTGAAGGGTCGTTCAAGAGATCAAAGGCCAAGGGATCGAGTATCACATCAGTGTTGGCATCTTGGTGTATGGCTGCAATACGAGGGAGAATATGCGCCTTCAGCTTTAAAATGAAGTGCTGGTAGCAGGTTTAATAATGAGTTGGCGACCAATTGTGAGGATTGCATGGACCTACACTAGTAGCAGGGTCTCCAACATTGCTTTGCATGAACCTTGTGAGCTCCTCCAGGAAGTTTTGAGAGCGACCAATGACATGGTGCTCCTCGGGCTGGGCCGGCACAGGATCAGCAAGATTGAGTGCGTCACGTCTCATGCGGATGCGGGCTTGTCACCGCTCTATGGAGGCGAGCTGCAATGCATAGGCTTTGCAACTAGTTCTGGCGAACCGAACTTTACCCGTACGGTGCTCAAGTTCTCCCTGCATAGTAGTAGAAAAGGAGCTTGGTATAATATGTGTATCGTTAAGATGTGAGATGTACCACTTGAGTTGAGTATGAATCTGTGGTACCATACATTCTAATCTGTGATGGGTAATCCACCAGAGCATGTAGTTTGTAGGTTTGAAGGTTAAACCCTTTGGACTGTTGTTCACGTGTGGCAGTGGTTGACTTGCTCGCATTTTGTTTACCTTGGCGCCGTCGTCGAGCCTCGGTTTCGCGTGGCAGCTCCATGGTTGCAAAACTTGGACAAGTATCCGAGGCGAAGCCACGAATGTGATTGCAAAGGTCCTTTGTCACCTGCTCAAAAGTATCGAGGGTTTCATCTGTGTGTAGACGTAACTTTGCAAGCCCATGCCAATGGCAGAGTACAAACAGTAGGCGTAACACCTGTACATTGTGAGGATCTGGCAGCAGGGTTGCAAAAACGGGGATGGAACACTATGCACCAGTCACATTAAGCAAAGCAGACAGCAGGAATATAGAAAAATGACACCAACTTGTAGTATATCCTCAAAATCCCGAGCCGCCAATCTCTTCAACTCTGAAACGTTCTTATGGAAACGCCGAATGGTATCCTGTCCGAACGTAGGCACCTGACGGAAACTTCCACCACAATCAGTTTCATTGATGAATCTGCAATATAGAATGAGCTCTCTCACCGACGATCAAGCTCAGCCAACGCTGCTCCCTTGAGACTGTCCACTATGCGGAGTAAGTGGACCAAGACTGATTTCCACACGCCCAGTTCAAACTCGTGCAGTAAGTCAACAACTAGCATAACGAAAAAGTCGAAACCTGTTGGACCGAGCCTTTCTGAAAATGCATTCTGGATGGCTGTAGTAAGACACTTCCATTGCAGTTCTCAATCCCATTGGACACATACTACTGTTGGAACCAGTGATTCTGGCTTAAGAAGTGCTTCCACTTGAGGGGTATCGACAACATATTGAGCTTCATATATCAGCCGACGAGCGGCAGATATCTTCTCGCGCCTCTCCACTGTATCACATCGAGCTAGAATACTGCGCTGTAATATGTCATTATCCGTTGCAACATCCTGCACCTTTATCTTGGGAATAAGGCATCTTGGACATGGGCATTGACCGAGGTTGCGAATGTTGGATATGAGAACCCTACAGTGACATCTTCCTCAGTCAGTAAGTTTGAAAGTATGAAACGAACATACTTTTCTGGGTAGTCAGCCGAATAAGTGAATATTCGAGGGAAAAGACGCCTCTTGACATTGTCTCTGCATACGAACACCATTCCATGTTCATACGCTCGAAGAAATTCTTCATCTAGAAGATCCTTCCATTGTGCATGAAATAATTCTCTGTGACAATGAGTAAATAATGAGTCACCAGGTAGTTTATCACCAGCATGTTCCATGACGAAGTCCTTGAAATTATCCGGTAGCTAGATTTGCAAAGGATTAGTTCTGAATTGTCAAACATACGAAGTACATACAGTCTGAAAATACGCTGCATGTGAACAAAGATTAGCGGTCGGCGTGCAATGGCGATACTTTGATTCATTTCCAAAATAGACATAGAGGGGCCAAAGCTTTGCATCCCTGAAAGCAGTTAGCTGAGTTGTGTCGGACCAAAACATGAGTGCAACAATGCATCGTGGCAATGTGCAACTGGTAGAATCTAAACGCGCGTCCTGCAAGTCCCGATGTGCGGTGATGAAAGCTTGGGACGAGAAGAGTTCACCGTATACACCAATATCATCAACCGTACAAGAGCGTTTCCACCGCAGCGAGTAAGGTTTGAAGCGAAACAATCTACAGCGTATAGGATCCGAAAGCGCCTCACGGATTATGGAAACAAGAGACCGACGATAAAAGTGAGAGACAGTATAGGTTCTTGGACCGGGATGTAAGACGCGGCGAGGAAAAGGGACAGATATAGTAATGTCTCTCTGCATCCAGCCATCATCTTCAGCTTGCCACTCTTCTGGGTCAGTTGCTGCAGGTGTTGCCTGAGAATGATTGTGGACCGTTCCTAGGCTGCCCAGTTGATGATCAATCGCAGTCCAGCTGGTGCGATACAGGTCTTCAGATTGAAAGTTCGCACTTGTGATAATGTCTACAAGGTTCTTAAAGCTTTGTTTGGACTTCTGTGCACCATGGTTCCAATACCAATCGCCGATGCACCAAGAACTCTCATTCGGATAAGGATAGAAAATATTTGACACCGATTCTTGTCTGTGGGTTGGAAGGGGGTCAGCCTCGCTTTGATCTTTGGGATCACCGGAGGTAGGAACTGAGCCCTCATCATACAAACGAAATAGGCCAAAGGAATTCTTTTGAGAAATTGATACAGCACATTTCTTTGGAGGAAGTTGTGCTGGCTGAGCACTCAGATCGGCCTGGGGGAATGATGGATTCGGGCTGCTTGGAGTCGTGGATGCTGTAGTAGTGGAAGGGCAAGAGCCTGAGTTCACCCCTAGCGCATTCACTTCAAGTGGAGCCTCTACATCTTGGGGATACAATGGCAAGAGGGGCTCTGGGAGCATATCCCGAAAGCGCTTCGGAAGTCGACGGTTGGTTCGCTGAGCCCTGCAGATAGATAGCGGCAATGTGTCATCCTCAACCTGCACCGTGTCACACAGCTCCAATGGTGTCAGGTCTGAGAAAGTACAAAACAAAAGGTATGCACACCTTGTCGGGCCCTGACATGTGAGCATCGTCCGAACTTGTGGTCTGGGTGGGTTGTATTGTATCTATTAGGCTGGAAGAGTGCAATGCAGTATCATCCGGGGCTTCACCAACAGCATGGGAGCCAGCTTGTGAACCGACGGTGTGCAAGGACAAACTTCCACTTTGAACATGACGCCCCTTGCTGTGATATGACTCCTTCACATGACCGAGTACATGAGCCAGATGTTTCATGCCCTTTGAACACGTTTTCCTGTGTCTCGTAAAAGCTCCAGCATTGTCGAATGACCGACCGCAGAGACATACTTGACAGAAGCTTGTTGAAAGCATCTCTGCGCCTGATACACCGCGAATGTACTTTCGATATTAGAGTACAACAAGTTGGTAAGTAGTAGTACTTGCTCGAGTCCCACCACTGACTTACCTAAGTATTGGGGGATACAGCCACAAACAGTCAAACTAGAAAACAGCGCCACAACAGGCCAGCACCTTGTTTATCGTGATCACGCCACGCCAGACACGAACTCCCCATGTACCTTTTTCATTCTTTTACCATACATTTTGTGTCCTATGTACCCTGTGTAGATGTGAAAACTCTGCGGCGGACCACTTTTGTATAGTGATGATCAACGTTCAAAGACACAATGTGAATGATGATGCACGCACCTCGAAATTTTTGCAACTCGGCGCTACTTAAGACTCCCTGTACAGGAACAGGCTATTGCAACAGCTTGATAAATGAATCGAGAAGGCGGCCATAACACCAGCAGAATAAGCCTTACAGCCTGAATGAGTGCGTAAATGATGTGAGTCAGGTGGAGCGAGATGCATACCCCTACCTGCAAATCCAGGTGCTAGCCAAGCTGTCTGCGATGCACATACTATCCGCCAAACAAGTTATAGACTGGAATCGCGTGTCTTCCGAGGTAGGACATGCGAAAGTAATTTCTCAACCTGGAAACACCGCATTAAAGGGAAGCATTTGTGTTAAAAGGCCCGCCAACTGACGACTACACGCCAATTAGAACCCAGGTTCACACTTAGACTGGCACGACGTACCATGAATAACACGGGAATCGAAACTCTTTGCTATGTCAATGTATCAGCCCCCACAAGCTTGAAGCTAGCGAGAGGAGCGATTACCAAGTTCTCCACAGGCTCCGTCCGCTGCATGCGGTCGCTCGCTAAATGGCTGCATCCTCACTTCGCTGCCCTCGTCCTCTTCCAACTCCACCAGCTCCTCAGTGAGCGCTTCGAACAGCCAGGTATATGCGATGAATAGGCAGCAAATTAAGTGGCTCGGCATGTATGAGGGTCGTCAGCGTATGCACGTCTTTTTCCTCTGAAGATAAGCCCGATGGTGTATGTTGCGTTTGCGGTTCCCAAATTTTAGGGATAACCAGTGCCCCTGGCTCAGTATTATGCTTGTGAATGTGCTGCCACAGTCCTATGTTGATATTCCGTGCGTAGTAGAGTTTAATGTTGTCAGAGGCGTCCTGGTCAAGGCGACACGATATGCAAGTCTCCAGCTTGCCTTCCAGCAATGAGAAAAGTTCGAAAGGAAGGCGAAAAAGCCATTCGGATACATTGAGGATGGCTGCGTCGGCGGGAGCGGGAAGGCTCACGAAAGGTGGGAGTATGTAATTGTCGGATGAGATCCTTGATACTCGCTGTTCAAAGCAAATGTATACGACCATGATGCGGCTTACATAGTATGTCTGCCTCTGTTTCTGACTCGCTTTCTCTCACATCGTTTGAGCATGGGCAGTATGCCAACAGGTAACCTGGTCGTACTATGAGCCCGTCGAACACTGAGGTCGATGAACGAGTGCGCACCTCCATATCCGTTGCTGAATCCATGGCGGATCGCCAAGGACACCTGGACAGTGTTTCAGCACACACGCCACGCTGCACTGAGCTCCTCCATGCCATGCGGGCACAGCTTTCTTGGCAGTGTAAGATCAATGACAGGAGATGATCCCACATCAAGCATTTCCGAGAGCTGATCGAGGCTGTTAATCCCTGCAGGTGAAGATAGTATGTCGATGACTCGACCTGCCAATAAATTTGTAGTCTCCCCAAGGCAGACCAAAGATTCGATGAAGACAAGTGTTTCTCTCCGACTTGCAAATTAGTACACATCATCAGCAAAACAGCACTTTTGGGCTACAGACACTACAGACCACATGACTTGTGTACAGGTCTGTACAGCCTGTACAGACCGATCAACTCTGTACAACTCTGTAAATTCCTAACTACTGACACTATTGCTACACCTTTACTACACTTTTGACTACACTTTTTTACTACACTTTTACTACACTTTTTTGAACACTTTTACTACGCTTTTTTGAACACTTTTACTACACTTTTTGAACACTTTTACTACACTTTTGACTACACTTTTACTACACTTTTACTACACTTTTTACTACACTTTTACTACACTTTTTTGTACACTTTTACTACACTTTTCACTACACTTTTCACTATGCTTTTACTATGCTTTTTTGAACACTTTTGCTACACTTTTGACTACAATTTTACTACATTTTTTACTACACTTTTACTACACTTTTTTGTACACTTTTACTACACTTTTTACTACACTTTGACTACACTTTGACTACACTTTTGACTACACTTTTACTACGCTTTTTTGAACACTTTTACTACACTTTTTACTACACTTTGACTACACTTTGACTACACTTTTGACTACACTTTTACTACGCTTTGACTACACTTTGACTACACTTTTGACTACACTTTTACTACACTTTTACTACGCTTTTTTGAACACTTTTACTACACTTTTCTGTACACTTTTACTACACTTTTACTACACTTTTGACTACACTTTTACTACACTTTTTTGTACACTTTTACTACACTTTTTACTACACTTTTACTACACTTTTAACTACACTTTTACTGTGCTTTTTTGTACACTTTTACTACACCTTGGGCTGCACTTGTTAACCCAGTCATGACTATGCTTCTTAACATAATCATGACTACACTTTTCAACCTAATCATAACTACACTACTTAATCTAGTCATGACTATACTACTTAAGCTAATAATGACTATGCTTCTTAACCTAATCATGACTACCCTTCTTAGCCTAATTGTGACTACATTACTTAACCTAATCAATTTACCAAAAGTGTAGTAGAAGTGTAGTAAAAGTGTAGTCAAAGTGTAGTCAAAAGTGTAGTAAAAGTGTAGAAAAAAGTGTAGTAAAAGTGAAGTCAAAAGTGTAGTAAAAGTGTTCAAAAAAGCGTAGTAAAAGTGTAGTAAAAGCGTAGTCAAAGTGTAGTAAAAAGTGTAGTAAAAGTGTTCAAAAAAGTGTAGTAAAAGTGTACAAAAAAGCGTAGTAAAAGTGTAGTCAAAAGTGTAGTAAAAGTGTAGTAAAAAGTGTAGTAAAAGTGTACAAAAGAGTGTAGTCAAAAGTGTAGTAAAAGTGTACAAAAGAGTGTAGTCAAAAGTGTAGTAAAAGTGTACAAAAAAGTGTAGTAAAAGTGTACAAAAAAGCGTAGTAAAAGTGTAGTAAAAAGTGTAGCAAAAGTGTAGTAAAAGTGTAGTAAAAAGTGTAGTAAAAGTGTAGTAAAAAGTGTAGTAAAAAGTGTAGTAAAAGTGTACAAAAGAGTGTAGTCAAAAGTGTAGTAAAAGTGTACAAAAAAGTGTAGTAAAAGTGTACAAAAAAGTGTAGTAAAAGTGTAGTAAAAAGTGTAGTAAAAGTGTAGTAAAAAGTGTAGTAAAAGTGTAGTAAAAAGTGTAGTAAAAGTGTAGTAAAAAGTGTAGTAAAAGTGTACAAAAAAGCGTAGTAAAAGTGTAGTAAAAAGTGTAGTTAAAGTGTACCAAAAAGTGTAGTAAAAAGTGTAGTAAAAGTGTACAAAAAAGCGTACTAAAAGTGTAGTA
>Ga0307518_10001031_pt1 | contig 20842 bp, 10 predicted proteins | sample 25_EM_MG_FD_203889 | JGI IMG/M metagenome (GOLD analysis project Ga0307518, IMG submission 203889) | Populus trichocarpa ectomycorrhiza microbial communities from riparian zone in the Pacific Northwest, United States - 25_EM | ecosystem: Host-associated > Plants > Roots > Unclassified | place...
TGTTAAATAAATTAATAATTATTTATACAAATAAATAAATTATTAATAAAAATTAAAATAAAATTAATAAAATTAAGAGATAAATGTAAATTAAGATATTTAATTACAAAAAACAACACATTCATCCAATTATGTTTACTAAACTTGTTTATTAAAATCAATAAAAGATAAATCTACAACCTCAAAAACTCATAACTTAAAAGATAAACACAAATGAAATTAGCTAAATAAACTCATGCCCTAAAAAAATATTATTCAAATCCAAACACATCAACAATATTATTTAAAAAAAATTAAATAAACTTCATTTGTATAAAACCCAAAAAATATATAAATAAATTAGCATAACATCTTGAAAAATCAAACACAAACAAAACAACTCTAAAAAACTTGTATTAAAAAATAGCATACAAGACCCGCAACCTGGATTATAAAATCGGGATAAACTTATAAAAAAAATTTTGAAGATAATTACAAAACTAATGTTAAAAAAAACAAATGCAGAGCGATAAAATTGTGTGAAGCCGAATCTCTAACAAATCAAATGTCGAAAGATAAAATCAAGAAAAAAAATCAACTACATAAAAGGATCTAAAAAATAAAGGGAGGGAGGAACATTAATTAGAGAGCAACTAAAAATTTGATTTAATATGTGCTCTGTAGCGGGTCATAATTTTTCTTTCTAAAAAAAACTTGAGTATATAAGCTATTTTGATATATTTTTTTTTACATGATAAAATTTATAAGTGTAAATCACAAAAGTTTATCTAAATATCTAATAATTATTTATGTAAAAAAAATTGTTAACAATAACTAAAAGAGAAACTGAAAAAATTGAGAGATAGATGTAGATCAAGATATTTGATCTCGCAAAATGAAATATTTACCCACTTATATCCACTAAATCTGTTCATTAAAATCAATAAAAGATAATAGAAATAAATATATATAAAACAGAGTGAATAAAAAAAGAAAAAAAAGTATGCATGGCCGAACATACAAGAAATATTGTTTCAAAATAAATATTTTTGTACAAAACAAAACCTACTTGTATAAAGTAAAAAAAAAAAAAACCAGTAAAAATTAAACGGAAAACAAAAGGTTTTTTTTTTTAAAAAAACTTTATCCAAACATAGCTTGCAAAACTCATGATTTAGATAACGAGACCGAGATAAACTGATAGAAAAGAATATGAAGGTAACCACAAAATATTTTCTAAAAAACAATGTAGAATGATAAAATCGCAAAATAAAATGAGAAAAAAAAAAGAATTTCTAATCTTATTAGCACTTAAAACTTGTAACTCGTGTCATTAAATTGAAAGCATGACAAATGGAAAAATCAAAATGCCTAGTTCCAAATAAATCAAACACTAAAGGATGTAACTGGGGAAAAAATCAATCATGTAAAAAAAAATTAATTAAAAAATAAAAGTGGAAACTGAAATAAAATAAATAAATTTGAGGGCATTTAAAAATTAAATTGCAATGTTAAATTAAAAAGAAAAAAACAATTAACAAAAAGATAAAAGAAATCAAAAGAATGAAGGATAGATTTAAAAAAAAAAACAACATAAACTTTGATTGAATGATAAAATTGAATACTAATAAAACTTTAACAAAAGATCCAAGGGTGAAAATGACAAATCAAAAGAACAAGGACCGAATTGGAGAAAACAATATATGACATATTGTAATTTAAGGACTGAATTGAAAACATATAAAACTTTTTTAAAAGGGTCAAGGATAAAAATAAGCATTAAAAAACATAAGGATTGAAATTGAAAAACAAAAAGGAAAGAGGACAAACATGTACTTTAACTGAAAAAGAAAGAAAAGTAGAAAGAATAAAGAAGAAACGACCACCAACGACAAACTGCCGGTTCACCACCAACATGATCCATGCCAAGAGGAATAGCACGTGGCGGCGCTTTTAATGCCATGACGAAATGGCATTTTCGAACAAATGGTGGTTTCGTACGCAATGTAAAAAAAACGTGGACACCACAACGTGCTGACGCGTGAAAAACACAAGCCAACAACTTTTTGAATTTAATATTTAAAAAAAATGTTAAATTACCAAAAAGCCCTTCATGACTCTGGAGATAACAAATAAACCAATATGAAAGTACCAAAACACCCTTGAATACATATAAGCTATTTTGTTTTATTTAATGGCAAATAAGTATTTTATTTATTTTAAAGTTTGTGCAAAGCTAAAAGAAAACCTTGGTCACCAGGTTTAAATTCATTGATTAGAGGTAGAAAAATATTTTTACTGTATAAAATAATATAAAAAGACAATAATATCCATATTTAATTTTTTAATGACCAATAAGTCAGTGTAAAAGTCTTCACTGTTCATGTATGCTAAAATACTATGTATATTCTTATTAATGTCTCGTATGAATATTTGAATGTGATATTGGATGTCTTGGATTTAATTAATAAATGGTTGATACGGTAATGATCCAAGATGATTGAATTGTGGTTTGTAATTTGTATAAAAGTGTTGATTTGATAAGTTGATAAATTTGAGATGTTTTATTTATAGAGAAAATTTCTCTGAAATTTCTATAGAGTACATAAAAAAAATTTCCTAGTAATTCTGAAATTTAAGCACGTGTTTTGTTCCAGAAAATTAAAGCGTTACAAAGATCCATGCAAAAGGATAAGGATTTGATATAAAAACAGGTATAAAAAAAATTAGGATGTGCATTGAGCCCGACCGCGAGGCCTGAGGCCACGGTGTGCTAGGCGTGTGCCTAGCGCTTGGACTTGGATATTACACTTAAGCCCATGAGATGCTGAGAATGCCTTGTGCCTGGGATCAAGCACAACACCCAAGTCCACAGGGGTGTTAGTCACGTGCTCAACACCTGGGCTTGGATGTGCTGCCCGGTCCCATGAAAAGCTACACCTGGGCTTGGATGTGCTGCCCGGTCCCATGAAAAGCTACACCTGGGCTTGGATGTGCTGCCCGGTCCCATGAAAAGCTACACCTGGGCTTGGATGTGCTGCCCGGTCCCATGAAAAGCTAGATGTGCACCCAGCGACTTGGCTTAGGTGTTATGTTGGAGTCCGAAGTATTGGTGTGTGCCTAAAACATGTGCTGTTATTAAAACAGACTTGTACCAACTAAAAATATTTTTTTTGAAATATTAATAAATCCTGTATATCATATACGTATTTTAAAGTCAAGAACATCAGTTTTATTAAAAAAACACATCGAATAAATATATAGATGGATGGTTAAATCAATCGATATGTAAGGCAAAAGATGAAAGCAAGATGGAAACCTAAAAAGGAAGGCTAGAGCCATAAATGGAAAGCCTCGTGGAGGCGAGGCATGGCATGGCATGGGGCATCCACTTGAATCTGGGAGGGACCTACTAGATTCTTGCCTCACTCACCAAACTCAGGAGGAGGAGGAGGAGGAGGAGGAGGAGCCGAGAATCATTTCACAGTCAAGTCCATACCCACTGAAAACCTCCACGTGTCTATTAAAACATATGGGTAATTCGTTATAAGATCCGACCCAACCTTTTCGCTTTCAATAAAAGAAAAAAAAAAGGAGTAAAATGTAAAGATAAAAACTCTAACGAGGTCCCGGATTCTTCTTTTTTTTTTCAAAAAAAACTAGGGAGTACAAAAAAGGATAAGAAGACCTGCTACTTGCAGAGCCAAGTCCCTCTCGCTCTCTAACAAATCCAACTCCCTTCATCGTCTTCTTCGTTTTCCTGCTCTCAGATAATTAGGGTTTCGGTTTTCCAAAGACTAAAAAAATTCTCTACTCGGTCTGGTACGCTTTCTTTGCACTCTCCCCTTCTATTTTAATTTTCTATTTATTTTGTTTATGTTAACTGTGTGGTGACTGTGCAATGCTAAAGAAAATGAGAAAGAAAAGAATGTTCAGATTTTTTTTGCCGGTCATTCATGTCGAACTTACACGAATTTGCTAGTATTTCACTTGATTAAGGCTGAGTAACCTAGTGCAATTTTTTTTTCCTTTTCCTTTTTTTTTTGTGTTTTTTTTTCCTGGATACCAGACGGAAGCCTAGGTTTATTTTTAACATTACTGACTCGGAGGTTTTTTTTAAAAAATTTATGCTGCTTTTTTTTTTTTAATTTCTTGTGTAATGTTTTCAGTGGTTTCACCCTAGTTGGGTTCTTTTTTGTTGTGGGTGTCACAGTGAAACCCTGATTTGGCGCTGAAAAGCTCGAAATTAGGGTTCTTTTTGAACGTTTTAAGAATGGTTGGTGAAGAGGGAATGGGCAATGGTGAGGGTACAGAAGAAATAGTTCAGCCCTTAAAGATTGAAGCAATGGACAATGGGTTTGGAAATGACGGTGTTGAAGCAAGCTCTGGCAGCAGTGAAGGTTTTCGAACTTACAAGAGACGCAGGAACACGAGGTCAAGTTTGGATGGGAAAGGTCAACAGGATGGGAAATCTTTTATGGAAGCTGCTAGTAGATTGGCAGACCAGGTAACTCACAAACACAGGCCGTCCATGCCAATTTTTCCTTATGCAATCTCATCTTGTATTGACTTGTTGGAAATTACTCTTATTGAGTATGATTTTGTAGAGAAGATACTTGCACTGGAAGTGTTTGTGTTGTGCATTTTATTCTTGTTCTTTGCTCTAGCTAAGATGTGGTTTCTTGCAGACCATAAAGAATGATTCACAGGACCATCTTCGTGAGAATCATGCTTCTTTGAATCATTCAAGTGACGTTTCACAGAGGCAGTGGAGAAAATTTGTCCTTGACTACATGTATCAATCATCAAGTAATGATGAACATGGCATACAGAGGTGCATCAGGGATGCACTTATGATGGCAGTTAAGATCTATGCAGCTATTAAATTGAATGTGCTAAATAAATATAAGATTCATTTCTCATTCATGTTTTTTGACTAGTTAACATTTTTTTTGTCTCTAAATTTTTTTGTCGCAGGAATCTGGTAACTGTAATGCAGATTGGCATAAGTCACCTTCAATGGGGCGGATGGCTAATGGAACTCACAGCACAGCTAAAGGGCATGTAGGTGTCATTTCAAATGGAACTTTGGAAGAATCACAGCATCACAGTGTAACTGACTTGTGCCAGCATGCTTTCCTTAACACCTTACTGTCAGAAAAGTTCACCTCTCTTTGTAAGCTACTGTTTGAAAATTTCAAAGGAATGACGACTGACAGCATTCTTAGCCTGAATTTCATAGACAAAAGGATGAAAGAGGGAGCTTATGACCGTTTGCCTGTGCTTTTCTGTGAGGATATTGAGCAGGTAATTTATTACAATCCTTCTCTACATTGTTTGATATTGTCAATTACAAAGATTTTGCTGAAATCATTGTTGAGTTAGATTTAGGATTGAATGTCTGGTTTTTCCTGGTATCACCTTGCTTATGTGCCACTAATGCGATTACAAAAGCCAAGGGATACATCTTCCACTTTAGACAAGGTTTTAGCACCCCCCCGCCCCTGCACGTTGTGTAACCAGCCATTAAATGCAAAAGGGATATACACATTTGTTTTATATGAAAGTTGAAAGGAAAGATACAATGTTTAAGACATCATGCACCAATGAAAGTAAGTATTTGTTTGATGTTGTGGTCCTTTATGAAGAGTTATACTTTTAAAGTTTCATTTTATCACCACAATGTTTACACGATCTTATCTCTTAGATGCAATTGTTTAAATGAATTCCTGCGACACTTGTGCAACCTCTACCCTCTCTGGTAGTTAACAAACTTTTGAGCGATTCACTTCTGCATGTCACATATTTTGGGGGATCTCTTAGGACTTGAAAACTATAATGCCTTCATCTTTATTACTTATACTTTGATAAGTTAGATTTTTCACATCTCTTACTGTTAATATAGAACATGTAAGTGACTATATTAACAATAACTTTTTCCTGTGATTTATACCGTGATCATAGCTTGTTCATTTTAATTGGCTAACTACTACATGTTCATGTCACTGGTCCTGTTCATTGTAATGTCATTCAGCATGTATGATTTTGTTTCTGTTTACCAGTTCTCAGAAGAAAATGCAATTTCTTTTTGTTGTGCCATTCATTTAAACTGAACAACATTTTCAGTTCTGGAGAAAACTTCAAGGTTTTGGTGCTGAATTAATCTCTCTCGCAAAGAGCCTATCAAACATATCAAAGACTTGCTATAATGAACAGGTAAGCCAGCCAACGTGTAGATACTCTTCTGGCAGACTAAGAACTTGAGTTCTGTGCTAAATGCAGCATTTGCTTCATTTTTCAATTTACCATTGTTTCTTAATGCCCTTTTATGGTTTTCTTTTCATTAAACCTGAAACGTTTACTTGTGCTTTCCAGGTGGGAGGATTAGTAGACTGTACATTTGAAGATAAAAAGCATGAGGTAATTTTTGTGAAACATGGCAGTACAATTAGTTTTGTTATGCTGGCATTAGAAATATATACCACTGAATTGCAGCAGCAAGCCAAGTGCATGTTCACTGTAATACTTTTAAGTTATAGTTGGTTTTGATTCCTATTTAAACCTTTGTGCTGCAATACAATTCTGTACCCAGGATTCCAATTCTCATGGTAAGCCAGAGCAAACAGATGCTTGTTATGTCTACAGAGTCTGCAGTTGCAGGCGTTGTGGGGAGAAGGCAGATGGGAGGGATTGTTTAGTTTGTGATTCATGTGAGCAAATGTACCATGTCTCTTGTATTGTGCCAGCTGTCAGAGAGATTCCCCCCAAAAGCTGGTACTGTCACAACTGCACAACAAGTGGAATGGGATCCCCTCATAAGAATTGTGTAGCATGTGAGAGATTGAGTTGCTGCAGGATCCAAAATAATCAAGCTGATGATGAAATTGGTTTATCAACTCAAGAACCATTCAATGATTTTGAAGAGGCATCAAATTTTAGCGCGAATAATGAGGTCAAACTTTCATCAGAAGGGACTGGAAACGTGTGCACCTGTAAAATCTGTGGAAGTCCAGTGGGTAATGGAGAGAAGATAAAGATTTGTGATCACTCTGAATGCCCTGGCAAGTACTACCATGTGAGATGCTTGACAACGAGGCAGATAGATTCATGTGGTCATCGTTGGTATTGCCCTTCTTGTTTATGCAGAGTTTGCATCACTGATAGAGATGATGATAAGATTGTTTTATGTGATGGCTGTGACCATGCATACCACCTTTATTGCATGATTCCACCACGCATTTCTGTACCAAAAGGGAAATGGTTTTGCAGACAGTGTGATGTGAAAATACAGCGATTACGCAGGGTACGGAGGGCATATGAGAAATCTGAAAGTCATCGGAAAAAGAATGATGAGGGGGTTAAAAAGGAATCTGAAAACCTCAAGAAACTTTACGAGGAGGGTGGAGAAGAATCAGATAAAGGTAGAGGAATGGACATGCTTATAACTGCAGCACTAAATTGTGAAGTTGGCTGCCAATCGAATGAAGAGTTGAAAAGCATGTAACATTTTCAGGAGATTACAAGATAAAAGTCTTGAGTTTTTGATCATATATCATACTGATTTTGTATGCGTAACTGATGCCAAGAATCTTGACTATGCCGCTTTACAGGGGATGAATATTTCATTAGGTTGTAAACTCGTAGGTTTTGCTGACTTGGATACACGACTCCTGGCAGGCTCATGATCTGTAGGCTTGTATATTTACTGGTTTGCAACTAGCAAATACATGACATGGAGTGACGAGGATCAGGGAATCATAAGATATGTGTTGGAGATGATGTTTTTAACAGTGGACGGCCATCATTCTGTTCTTTTTGTACTAAATACGGTTCATTCTTTGTAAGGGGAAAGCTAATTCTGACAGTAATGTTGTGAAATTAGAAACTGTTCCCAAATTTCAAACAACCTGTACTTTTTAATGACAGGGAACATTTTCTTCTGTACTTGAAGAAGTTCCAACTTTTCACCCCCGCCCCCCGCCCAACTAATGCAGGTCTTTAGCTGGTGAACCTTGATGGTTCTCTCATTCCCTGGAGGTGTAGTCTTTTGGCCAGCTGCATTTATCAAGGGAACGGAGAGTGATTTGAAATGAGTACCCTAGTTGATGAGAGTGCCAGTGGTGATTTGAAGTTAAAAGCAGGAATGTCTGCATACTTACTGCATTTCAACATGGCAGTTCTGGAGTGCTGTGGTGCGCAGTTGATTTGAAGACTCGCATGGTGCACACCGTTTTCGTAATTAAACCTTCTTCATGATGTTTACAGATGGTTTAATACAAGGCGTTTAGTGAATTTGTGATTTTTTTTTTCTACAATTTGTTTTTAAAGTGTTTTTTAAATTGTTTTTTGCTTAAAAAAATTGTGTGAAGTCAAGAATAAAAAAATAATTTTAAAAAATACCCTACACTGTAATATAAACACACACTTTGTAATCCATGCCTGACAATGTGATGTCTGTGCTGCTGCAGAACTGATTTCTGATTTGGGCTGATGATATCCTTGCTGCTGTCAAGCTTGTCTAGTGAGCAAAATATCACATTAAAAAGTATGGTGCTCTGATTAAATACCGGTGGGTTTTTTAAACAATCTACGCCCAATCATAAGTCCTAACTGTAAACTTTGGCAGGAATTTTCTCAATCTCGAATGAAATAACAAAGTACAATTAAGTTAGCTTTTATTGGTATTTAACATTGCCATTCGACTCCCTCTTATTTGAGCCTAGAGTCACCGTGACTTGAACCACCGGGAGCAAGAGCAACCGAGAGGGGAAAGAAACAATAACGAGAAGAAACAAAAATGGAAAATTGCTAAGGTGAATTCATGGCTGTGCTTTCTGAAACTCCATAACCCAATTGTTGTAAGCACAACAGATAACCTGAGAAACCAGATTTCTTTGCTAAGGCTTAGTAGTCCTTTTATGTCCTCTCTTAACCTCCAGGATTTCGAGCTAACATCAGCAAATCTTGCTCAATGACAATGTGTGAAGAAGCAATGTTCTCTGGTGCAACGGGAAGAACTGATTCCACAATGATCACCTTACCATCTCTTGGAAGAGCTTCCCAGCAGTTCTTGAGAAGTTTCAAGCAACGCTCATCGCTCCAATCAACAGTTCCACAATGATCACCTTACCATCTCCTGGGGTGACTAAATTATTTTCTATGAAGTTCAGACTAGTCTTCTGATTTCACTAATTTTTCTTTTTCTCACATCTTGACAATGAACTTCAATTAGCAGTTTTGGTTCTGACATCAACTAACTAAAGAAAACAGAGATTTCAAATCAAGGAGGCTTTACCTTCAAGAAAACAGCATCTCCCTTTGGCACACTCGCAAACAATACCTCCCCCCAACATGCTCCACGCCTAAGACGTAAAATGCCTTGTAGTAAGTTAAAGGCTCTGATGCTCGTGTATGAGTAATCAAAGTGATAAAACACCGTTCATCATTTCAGAAGCAGGAAGGAAAAGAGAAAAACAGGACAACAGTGGACCACTTTGTTGTTTAGCCACAGTTCTTTACGGAGCAAATTACATCAAAATACAGACGGGATAGAGTCTTGCGTGTACAATAATGCTATAAAAACAAAAGAAGGCAATGATACCTGGATATGACGGTGCATCTGCTATTACATGGGGCAGATCATAATTTGTACCCTGAATGTGAGGATGCTTAGAAGAGATGATGTTGATAGCAACTCCAATTCCACCTCCAACATCAACTAACTCTTTGAAACCATGAACCTTCGTAAATATCAAGGATCTTCTTCATGATCAAGGTAGTGTGGTTTGACGTTGCTAGATTGAATACCCTACTGAACATTTGATCAGTTTCTGGATACTCATAAGCTGTCATCCCCCTTCAAGTATAGCATCATTAAGGAGGTACCTGGCAGACCATTACATCACTTAAAACCAACATTCTGTAAGGGAAAGTTATTTACTCTGACCTCCCCCTCTCTTTATACAGGTCTAGTTATAGCACAGAAAATGTCAAATTCTTTGAATTGAGCACTTCATTTCTTGGTGTCTGATTTAGGTCATATCCAACCCAACAGACCCATACGATTTATTTTCTCTATCAGAAATGCTCATCAATTTGTTAAAGCAGTAGCCTAATTTCTCTATTGATTCAAAAGTACTATTTAAAAGGTGAACCGAACAAAAAAAACACAAAAAACACCAGGAAATACCAGCTTTTCATGAAGACCTCATAATGATGCAACGAAAAACAAAGGGGCGACAGATCCACCACTTCCACCTTCAATTTAACAAGAAACTTGCATGTAGGTCCTTCACTATACGCTCTCTCAACTTCCCCGTTCTCTTTAATGCATGTTGAGCACTTGAGTATATCATAGCTTGCCAAAAGACGCAGCATTCGGTCTAGCAAGACGGATGCATCTGGGTTCTTTGAGGGAATTCTAGCTGCAATCTTGGCAGGTGAGATCACTGAGATGCATGCGCAGCCACCTTCACTAGTAGCTGTGAAGATGATTTCTATGATATCGAGTTCAATGGCTGATTTCAGTACCATTGGAAGAACTACAGCATTTGCTAGTCCGTTGGCTAGCTTACCTGTTTGTTCTTCTTAGAGAGTGAGTTGTGTTGCTCAGTACTAGACATTTTTTGTGGGTTGGGGTAGCTGTGCACATCGATCGTTTGGTCAGCAGTAGCTGGTTATTTGTAGGCGTGAGTGCCGGAATACTCTCGCTCTCTATCATGTGAAGGTTTCCCTGCTGGTAAATAGAATTGGGCCTGAAATATAAATCTGGCATTTCTTTTCTTTTTCTTGAATAATTAAAGTATAGATAGAAGAATAAAGGTAGCATTTGATGATAAAAAGTACGTCTCTTTTAAAAATTCATAAATCCATTCTAAAATTTTCTATCTTTCCTCAACCTATCACATTTTTAACTCTTTTATATACATGTCTATATCCTAGAACACTTGTAGCAACCCAACAATATTTCTATCTTTGTTATATCTATATCTTCTTTCCTATAACATTAACCAAACACAACCTAATAAAAATTCCCTTATAACACCTATAAGATACTTGATTCGGTAATAGATTCTTTGGAATGAATGGCATTTCTCTTTCAATTTTTGTTTGAGATTTTCCAAGGAGGCATGTAAATTCAGTTTTGAAGCAGAGAGTAACAGCGTGGCTCGAATGATTAAAGCTTGAAAAGTTACACTATACAGGCGCATGGACTATTCATTTTCCTGCACATTCAAAAGCTGTCCTAACACAAGTGAAAACATGCCGTTTGAAAATTGAGATAGGACAGCTTCTGATTGTCTTCAACTTTATAGAAATAGACAGTTGAGGGAACTGCTCCTGAATCTACTCATTTTCTTCCTTCTTATTGAAGGAATTACTCCTGAATCTACTAACTTTCTTCTTTCTTATTGGCAGCAACCTTGAATGGTTCACTCACACAAACAGATTTCTCATTCAGACTTACAAGGACACTATGTTTGACAATTCTATACAGCACATAATGCTTGATTCGGCCATCAGCATATCCATGATCTAAAATCCCCCCTCAGGAGCTCTCAGTCTTGTCACTGACCACATAACGGTTCTCTTTACTACTCAAACCTGATGAATGAAGCTGCTTTCGCTTCTTTACAAGCTGTAATGCACCGTGTCTGTCACCTTGAGCTTCCTTAGAATCAGGCTGCAGACAAAGCATTTCAAAAACTTGAGTGTGCAAATATTATACAGACATGAAAATGGTTTACGGTCAACCTCTAGAAGCTAAATTATGTTTATAGGAATGCCACATGTCATGGGAGTACTAAACTGAGACCTTATCATAAATCAGTCTCACGGTGGCAAAAGTGAAAGAAGCAAATGATGGAAAAGTACTTAAGTTCGATGTTAGGAACAATCATCATGTTTCTATTTCTGTAAAAGAGTGAGACAACAAGTGTTCCACACAATCCTACTAGACTGTTCAACTCAATGAATGGGACGGGTGGAAAAATAAGAACTCACTCAAGCTTCTACATTCGAAGTTGAGATACTTTTCCAACACAAGCAAATTGCCAAGATATAAGCAAAATCAACATTATATAATTTCAGTAACCTACGCCCATGTTAAGAATTCGAATAATCTTTAGCCAGGGAATTTTCTTGTTTTCACCATTGGATGTCAGTTAGTACCCATCAATCTATATTATGTTGAAAGCTCAGACAAACAGTGATCCTAAAACAGAAAGGTCAAGCCTCCAAAACACGAGTTTTTACCTTAATGGCTAATGCTTTATCAAAGCTTTCAATTGCGCTGTCAGGCTCCCCAAAGTTCAACTGTGCTCTGCCAAGGGTGATCCATGCCTGAGAAGGCCACGGCAAAGAAAAAAGTGAGAGAATAATTTTAACGAACTTTAAAGGACAATTTTTTTGAGTTAACTAGAATTGCACCAAGAGTTTCTTTTAGTTATAACTAGAACTGCACTAAGAAATAGATAAAGTGATTTATGAAACTATATTTCATGAATGCTATGCTACACGACTAACTGTAACTGCAATTTAGCAAAATCAGCCACATCTGCCAATCGGTTGACATTCTAAGTGAGACAAGTTCCACTACTACCTGACTTGTGTATAGCTAAGGAAGCACTACATTTAGGAGGGAGGGAAACAAAATTTACTTGTACATTACAAGAAAAGGGACAGATGGAGGAAAATTTCCAAGGAGAAATAAAAGCAGAGACAAGGAGGTGTCAACAGTCCAGGAGTCTCAGACATAAACTTGCATGTATGGCAAACTAGGGTAAATTATACGAAGCAGTGAAATATTCAACAAACAAGTTCATTGAAAGGGCTAGTTTAACTAGGGTGAATTAGATGGCACCGTAATAGCATCCTGCTAACAAAACATGAAAGCAGAATAGCAACCACATTGTAGAGTATGCCATTGGTATACCTCCGCCCATGACGATTCCAACTCAGTTGCTCCTGTCAATAAATTCCAAAGTAAATTGAGGTTCCTAGGACTTTATATTTTCAGAAAAATGCAAAATACAACATATATTTGTAGAACAATCAAGGCAATAAACACAGGTTGAAATTCATGAATGAGAGATGAAAAGGCATGAAACTCACGAGTTGCTGCCTTCAATGCACTCCAGGGATCTCCAATTTCAAGCAAAACCTGTGCCTTTTGCTCATGTAAGACTGCATTTCCAGGCATCAAATTAAGAGCAGCCTCCCATTTCCCAAGTGCCTCACGATATTTTCCATCCTTCAAAGAGATAGCAAATCAAAAAATATATTCCAGCTGTTGCTTAAAATGTCATCATTATGTACTTAAGCAAAGCATAGAATAAACTCGAGCCTGTGCTTCCAAATAGAGTTTCTTCTTCAATTTGTCTTATACCGAAACAGATGCTAGAAAACAGACACCACACACACATCAGAGACATGCCATCAACAGAAATAGAAACGAGATAATTCAATAACTTGGCATTATTGGCATAACTGCAGAAAATACAACAGCAGGAATCGGAAAAAACCGGTAGATTAGCATCAAGTAACGCAGTAAACGTTCCTTACCATGAACAAGCAAATCATAGAGACTCCTCACTGCCATTCCAAATAAGTAAACAGTAATATCAAAAAGTTCCACACAACCCACATATGTTGCATACGCATTATGTCCGGAAAACCATAAATTTCAAATCTTTTGTAACATAAACACTGAAATATCACAAAAAAATTCAATAATAGCATAAGTTCCGCAATAATATTGTCAAATTTGCACTTTTCAGGGAAAGAAAGAAGAAGAAGAAGAAGAAGAAGAAGAATGAGGGAGAGAGGGAAATACCTCGGCTAGCTTGTTGCCTAGGTCTTGGAAAGAGTCGGCGAGTTGTCTATTGGATGCTTCTGAATCCAAGGACTTGTGAGAGGCACCCAGTTGCTTGGTATGGCTATTATTGTCTTCGTCGTCGTTGTGGATCATATCTTGTTGATCAAAAGGGAGGTTTGGGTACTTTGATATGGCTGCTAAAGGTCGCTTCTTGCTCTCCTTCTTCCATGTTACTTTCATCTCTCTCTGATAATTTTTTTGTTGTCGCTGTTGTTACTACTTTCGATTTTCTAACAGGACAGGAGAGGAAAATATATGACTGAGCTTTGCCTGGGTTTTGTCGGTTAAATTGGGATTCCTGTACATATAGTCAAAAGCTAAAGCCCATTAAAAATGGCCAGACTTTGGCCCAAATGAAGACAGGCTTGAAAGTAACCCATTACTGCCCGGAAGAATCATGAGAAGGCCCACCGTAATGTACAAAAGAAAGAAAGCCTTTGGAAAAAGTAAGGATTTTCACGTTTTCCCCTTTTTTTTTTTTTTTGAGAAGGGTAAGAGGTGGGAGCAGGAATTATAAATTCTTGATAGAATCTTTTTTTTTTTTTTCAAATAGTAGCAAAGGAATGAATTTATTTTAAGATAGAATGGCGGCATAAGGAATTCATTTAATTGTTTGTTTATTTCGAGTTTTATTTAGCAGCGAGAAGGAGGCTCTTGGCTGGCTGGGAGGCCGGCCAACTTGTACAAAAATATTATTGTAAATCAATTTTCATGTTCTCCTTGTCTCCCTCTCTGTTTTTTTTTTATTTTCTGTTTTTGATAATTGATCAAACTCTTGCTCAGCAACTCAAACTTCTCCTACTATCCAGGCCTACACAAAAAAAAAAAAAAATACAAGGACCACAGACTTTGAAATGAGGACTGATTTGTAATAAAAATAAAAAAAGGACCAAGATTAACTTTTTAAAGTGTAAGAACTCAAAACTAATCTTAAACATTACCAAAAAAAAAAAAGTTTACAGCCAAAATGCAAAGGTTACATCATAACCAAAATGCCGGATTATTCGACTTCAGTCCCACTTTATTCCAAGCAACATGGCAGAGAACAATTGGGAGTTGAGCCACGTTGTTGTCGGAAAAAACCAAGCTTTGAGAGCCTACTTAATGCGGTATTATTTACTACTATTATATTATATTATATTATATTGTGAAGCATGATTCTCATGCTGGAATAGTTATAGAAGAACACAACAAACTCTTTATCTTTCCATCTTCTATTTAACATCCAAACGACAACGTTAGATGACCAAGTGTTGCTTTTGAAATTAAAGGATAACGATCCCATTTTCCTTTTCTCTTTTTCTAGATCTTTTTTTTTTCTCTCTTTTCTCTGCTGACTAAACTCTTGTCCAGCTTCTCTTTCAATAGAACCCTAACTTATATGTGTTTCGCATGCTTACTCCAGCGGCATGCTCTCTCTCTCATTTTGATTGTTTTTCAACCTTATACTATCGAGGGTCATTGATGTTAGCTTGATGTTAGGCTGATAAAGAGCCAAAATTATTGTGTCTTAATATGTGATGATGTCTTAAAAAACAAGCTCCTAAATTGAATAATCGATTAATTAATTGATCCTAATAATTTCATTCATTCATTCTCAATAGTTAAGATAATTGATAGTTTATATTTGATACTTGGTAGGTCAAGATGACTAGTTACTAATACCTGTAAAAAAATCATTTCTAGTGGAGATAGGGACTCTTCAATACTTAAATAAGTATTTTTTTAAAGAGAAAAAATATAATAATATTCTAGAGAGAGAGAGAATGAAGATTGTAAACTTTTATTCTGAAGATCTTATGATGTATTTATAACCTAGGAATCTTGTTCTTTTATGAATATGAGGAACTGAAGTGTAATTTAATCTTTATGATATTTTGAGTTGTATTATAAGTTATATTCCACTTATTTTATATAGCTAAAAGATAGAGACATAGAGGATTATGAAAGACTTTGCTACACCTAATGGTGTTGGCTTAATTATAACCTTTAAGACATCAAGTCCTTTAATTTACCAAACTCTTGAGTGACGCTAAACATATATCATATGATTTTTTTAGTTTGATTATGAACTAATTTTTCTATATAGGATTATAATATAGCTTAATTATAATTATGAATATTTATGTTATTGAGTTAATTCAATATTTGTTGAGTATTTGTTTCTGAAACTTATTGCCTGTGAATGCTTAATCACCACTTTCATGATTTAGGGAATTAATTAGAGACTAAGAAGTGATAATTATTTTGTCAATATTTGAGATACCATAAGAAATTTATTGGATAAAGATATCTATGGATTTGTGTAATCATTAAGAGTTTCTTCATCCTTAATAAATTTTGACAGGTTTAGTCTTTTGCCAGAGATGCTAAAAATCACTTGTTAAGATATCTATGGATTGGTGTAACATTAAGAGTTTCTTCGTTCTTATTAAACTTTAACAAGTTTAGCTTTTTGCCGAAGATGACAAAAATTGCTTGTTAAGATATTTTATTAATACTTAAAAAAGATTGATGGATAGATTAGAGAAACTCCATTATCAACAGTAAGAAATATATTAATTAATTCGTTCGGAAATATTTCATAAGAGTAATATGGTGAATTAGAAATCCTAGAACTTTCTCATCTTGGTTTATATTTAGCTATTTAATTTAGTTTTTGTTAGTTTATAAAATGACAAATCATTCTTATTCGATTCATCAAACAAATAGTGATTGAATAAATTTTGGTATTTATTGATAATTTTTCAATCCCGTGAGACAATACTCTTACTCATTCATTTTATTATTTGTTACAATTCATGCACTTACGATTTCAATCAATATTAACCTCTAAAACTTGTAACAATTGAAATTTTAAACTTGAGTTGAATAAAAAAGCTCAATTCTCAACCAAATTAATATCGAAGGAAGAAATTAGAAAAACAATAACAATTTAAAAAGTTTTTCAAAGTAAAAACAATAGTAATCAAAAAAATAAGAATCACATTTGATAGGGCAAAAGAAAGTCAATAAGGATGAAATTATAAAAAAAAATCAATTTAAAAATGTATTTTAAACAAAACAAATAGTAATCAAAAGAATATGAATCAAATTTAAAAGATTAAAAAAATGAAAGGTGGTGAAATTAAAAAAGAATTCTAATTTTATAAATTATTCAAAAAAATTATTTTAAATATTGAAAGATGAAATTGAAAAAAAAATAATTTAAAAAATTAGAATAGTGGCTTAAAAAACATAATAGTGGCTTAAATTTAAAAATAAATATTAACTTAAAAAATATAATTTTATATATTTATATTTCCCCTACAGTCTTATATGCATTAGTTGTCTGTGATAGATTGCAATCATGCTTCTTCAATCTTTTAAAGTCAAAATCAGATAATCCTCATGGGAGAATTAATTTCCATCCACAAATCTTTTTCAAACCAATTATTTTAGTAGAAAAATAATCATGACTTCTATAATTTATTTTTTGATAGTACAATTTTTTTTTAGAATGACAGATTTAATTAATCTCACAGTAAAACAAAGTGACATGAATGGCGATGTTATCTGATTGAGAAATCAGCTTGATTTCTATCAAATTTATCCTGGTTGGTTGAAAAACTCATATATGTTTGGTTGATGTAATAGTTACATGAATGTTTCATATATATCAAAACACATTTGTTTTTTTAATATATATATATATATATATATATAGGTGCTAATTTATTTCATATATATCATCAATTTTATCAATTATATATGATCTTGCAAATTATTTATGTATATTTTGCATTTAAAAAAAAACAAAATGCAAAATATATGTAGATTATCATGTGGTCAAAGGACATGAATTTGACTGGTAGGATAATAAATGACTTTATCTAAAGGTATCCAAATATTTTTTTAAAAAATTAGAAGAGTAAGTGATATTTGAGACTTCTGTTTTCCTGTTGAAGCAGTGGTATTGAAAAGAGCTCCAACATGATACTCGAGCACGGTGCATGAATGAGGAGAATATTCAGTCTTCATCCAGAATAAAGGCTACCACTATTATTTATGTCCTGGATCAGGTCAATTCAAAAAGATTGGATTGGAAAAAAAGAAGAAAAAAACAGATTTTCTGTCGATTTGCCCTGGCATGTGCTGTGCTGTTTTCCATTGCCTTCAGTTAGGAGTAATAGATTGGGTCACCATGTCTGCTTTCATATGGGGCCTAGGATTACAAAATAGCTTTAAAATATATATATAGAAATCATTAGATTTTCCCTCAGGCTTGTTTTACAGCTGATATTCGTACACTAGAAAAGAAATGCCATGCCATGGCAGCCAGCTAGCTAGCTAGATGGGCACGCTAAGCCCTGGTTGGTACGCGAACACAAGGCCAGTATACATCAACAAGCTAGCACCAAATTGCAAATTCTACAGTAATGGCTTTTAATTCCTGTAACATATTTCTTTCTTTCTCTGGATAAGTTAATTGGAGGATATGTTTTCCAAGAACAGTGGTTTCATTTGACCATAAAAAGATCACGTTTAGTAACTTTCAAAATCCCGCATTATCACAACAAGACCCACGGATCTTGACAGTATCTTGGAATGGATAGGACTAACCCTTGACCCCTGCAAGTTTGCAGTTTCGATTCACACCTCGTCCCTGTCCAAGCTTTTCCGAAAGCAAGCCGTCTTTGACACAGATTTCACGACTTTATTTTGTCATCGCTAAAGTTTCTAACAAGCATTCCATCATCTGAAAGTAGAGGCCCTTGGTCCAGGTAGATCACAGTTGCCAACTGCTTGACAGCATAGAGTTGCCATTCATAGCTGGCAATTAAGCACAAGAATTTCTTTACTCTTATCATCTGAATTGAAAATTTTTTAATTTTTTTTTGTTTTGAATTAAATCCTCCATCTTTGAATTAAGGAGAGATTCCTAGGTTTTTCCTGTTTTCTTTTCTTTGGCAAATAAATTCCTCAAAGGCCAGAACAAGCACTCTAGTGGGATCTTAATGACTAGATTAGAGAGCAATGATGATTTATTGTGCTAAAAGCAAAAGAGATAAAACTCTCAGTGACGAATCACTCCATCGAATATACCAGGTGTACACAAGTCTAGGCAGGACCACCTCGGTTTCTCGATGTCACATCGAGGTGTTTAAGCGCAAAATGTTCATCTTTTTACTGCTTCTATACAATATCGCAGCTTGGACCATATCCACAAAGAAGTCCTTGCACACTCCCTTCGTTTCTCGCTTTTAAAATCTTAGCATGCTGCTATTCAGAAGATAAAAATGGCTGTATGCCTTGGTGAAGAATCGGAGGCATCAGGAGGGTTCCAGTCCACCAAAGAGGAGGCTAATTAAGAGATGGTTTTCAATTGCATAGTTAAATCGTCTGTTTCCCTTTCCGAACCTGCGGCAATTCTTGGTCCACCAGGGTTCTTGCCTCCTGAAGGACGACTGCTTCGATGATCAATAGGCAGACCCGTCTCATTCAGAAACAGAGTGGAACAGGGTGAATAAGCGATCATTATTATATGATCATTAGTCTATTGGCTCGTTTCAATGACTCTTTTACTGTCAATGCTTAAAAACATTTTCTTACGTGGATCTATATATATATATATATATATATATATATATATATATTTGAGTGTTAAGAGTTGATGCGGAAGGTTGTCTGTGATGTCCTGTAATCATCTTTGAAATTTAAGTGGGATTTCTGCTTTTGCCTACACCCTGGAATAAAAGACAAATACTTGGAGTCAAAGTTCTTGAAATTTTAGTGGGATTTCTGCGTCATCTTCCTTGTATAATTCTTCGACCTCGAGGTTTTATTTATGACCACTTTTTAATTGCATTTGCAGACAAAGCTCTCCCTCATTAATTGAGGGAAGGAATGTGGCTAAGATTACTCTCCCTGATTTTGTCGGCTTCCTTGATCGATGAAGTGACAAGGGAACTTCCACTTGTGGTAATTTATATTTAAATACAGCTGGGTGGGTGGTAGAAATTAGATGGTGTCCTTATGTTTGTCCCTTCGAGGAGTTGCTTAATCTCACTTTACCAATTAAGTGAGAGCGCAGCATCACGGAAAGGAGAGACGAAAAAATGAAAGAAAATTAGAAATAGAATGCATTTATGATATATTAGCTGTGATTTTTTATTTTTATTTTTCATTTAAAAAATTGTGGATTGCAATTGTTAGTCTATGCTTACAACTGCAAATAACTTTAAAATTATCCATCTAAAAAAAAGTACCAACGACGTGGCACACTGTCTTGCTAGGTCTTCAAATAGATTTAACGGTCTAAATTTTTAGAGTTACGCTTTGAATTTTTTGTATCCTCAAATAAACATTGATGTGTAAATAAAAATACTTCTTTTAAAAAAATATTCTTTTTAATGAAAGGTAACAAAGCTTTCCATTCTCTTATGTCAATATATTGATACATCACTACTTTTTTTACACTGAATACTGTAGATTTATATCATTAGATGTAGGGCTTGAATTTTTTTTTAATATATATATATACAGCCAAAAATAATAATTGTTCGGAATTTAGAGATATTTATGATATGTATGTATATAATAATTAAAAGATTGAGGATCAAATTTGATATAATTAATAAATAATAATATATTTTTAATTTTTTTATAACTTCTAGAAAAAAAATTTTGTTCAAACTAAAAAAAAACACTTTCTTGAAAATTATAATAATTTTTTCTTTGATTGAATTTTTTTTCATTGATCAACTTTTTAAATAGTAAACAAACACACTACAATTTAAAAAATTATTTTTCTTAAAATAAACAAGGCTATATAATTTGAGATTCATCGGAAATTAAAAGAGCAAGTCCAAAAACTATATATATTCCTTAAGCAAAATACATTACTTTTATACAACTAAAAGACTTGGATATAATTTCTTAGTTGAATTGTTTTTTAATATTTTCAAATTATTTTAAAATACTAATATTAAAAATAAATAAAAATAA
>Ga0307518_10001032_pt1 | contig 20834 bp, 19 predicted proteins | sample 25_EM_MG_FD_203889 | JGI IMG/M metagenome (GOLD analysis project Ga0307518, IMG submission 203889) | Populus trichocarpa ectomycorrhiza microbial communities from riparian zone in the Pacific Northwest, United States - 25_EM | ecosystem: Host-associated > Plants > Roots > Unclassified | place...
TTTCCAAAAAGAACCTTCATCAATCTTCATTTGTTGGAAGAAACTTGTGCTCGAGTTCAAATTATTCGTGAGGTAGAACCTGTTCAGTTGAAACTATAAAGACGAATAACAAAACCTTCTTTGAGTATAACTTCCTCAGTTAAAAACTCAATGATTCTTTTATGTGTGAGTCATCCTATTATGGATTTCCAATATTTTTATATGGGTCATCTTATTATTGATCTCTAACCCTTTATGTTGATTACCCTGTCATAAATTTCATCACCACAATTTTCAATAACAGCTCACAACTAACCACCAATAATCATTGGAATCCGAAACCAATTATCACAAATAAGAAACAAATGGTAACAGAGTTTATTACAAATCAAAACCTTCACAATTCTCTAATTTTTTACAAGTCAAAACTCTTGATAGCGCTTAATATGATAAAGTTACATGGAATAAAATTCTAATGATGTAGTTTATCCAAAGACTCGGATTGTTTCAATTTCAAAGATGAAAGTACTATTTAAGAGTGAGTTTCAATCTGTTTTTAATTAAAATTTGATTTCTTTTTTGTTTTAAGTTAGTTTATTTTAGTGTTTTTGGATCATTTTGATGTTTTAATTTCAAAAATAAATTTTAAAAAATAAAAAATATATATTATTTTAATCTTTTTCCCAACAAAAAATATTTTAAAAAACAACCACTACCAAACCATTTCACTCCCGAAAACCCTTAAAGTTTATCACTTTCACGTGGAGTATGGTCAGAAAGAAGGATTTGGCATTACAAGGATGACGGAGAGCAAAAAAATTATTCTCATGCAAGAACCAGAGAAGGGAAAAGGGTGTCTACAGCACCATCGGTTAAACAAGGTTTCAAAGGATAGGATTAATGTCATAATCGTCGACAGCAATAGAAAATTCACTTTATCTGGTCTGTTTCGAACATAATCATGCTCTTAGCCCAGTACGGAAGGCACGATTTTATCCTTGTAATAAGATGAATCCCCACATCAAGAGAAGACTTGGGATGAATGATAAAGCAGATATAACTTGGAGGAAGGGTTTTCATCCATTAACAGTTGAAGAGATAAATGATGAAGCTAGGCACTAGCAATTCTTTTTATCCCATGCATATAATTTTCTTGCATTTGTCTGATATGGATGATGCCGGTCGATTAAAGAACGTAATTTGGGTCGATTGCAGCCTGTGAGTCATTCGTTGATGTCATCTATTTTGACACAACGTACTCAATTAACAGGTACGACATGCCATTTGCTGCATTTTCTGGAGTTAATCATGATCATAAGCACACAGTGTTACTTGGATGTGACTTACTTTCAGAGGAAGACAAAGACATTGTACATCTGGTTTGGTGCCATGATTGCAACGTATGTCAGTTCATGCTTCAAAAGCAATTATTACTATAACCAATGTCCAGCTATTCAAGATGCAGTTAAAGAAGAGTTTCCGAATTCTCATCATTGTCATTTTCTTTGGCATATTATGAAAAAAATCCTTGAGAAACTTGGAGCGTTCGCACAATACAAAGCAACAAAGAAGATGTCGAAGAGAGTCGTGTATGAAACTATGAATTCATAGAAATTTTTGAATTTGAAGAGACTTGGAGCAGGATGGTTAAGGATTATAATCTTTGAAGCAATTACAGGAAGGCACACAGTATTGAAATCATTAAGTTAGGTTTGAGGAATTGTTGAATCAATTCAATCTTTAAATTTTAAATTATTCGCTGTAGTTTGATATTATTTATAAACTAATATATTTTTTTAAATTAAAGTTTTTTAAATTTAAAACTTGTATAGATTTATATTATTAAATAAATAAAAATAATAAGATTTAAACTCGTGATTATTTAGTTATAATAACTTTTATATAAAAAAAAATTAATTTAATTTAATATTTTATATTATTAGATATATTTTTAAAATATAATTTATATTAACGATGTAATGCAATCCTGTGTTAAGAAAGACAGATGGATGAATATTAACGTTTCAGGTGATAATATTCTTAGAGTGAAAGATGGCACTGGAAAAGGGAAGTGGGTTACAGTGAGTTTTACAACAATAATGACAATACTTTATAAAAGAGTCTTAACATAAAAATAACCCTAATAGTTATTTTATTACTAAATATTTATATTAGTAGCATTGTATCCCTTGAAAGAGAATTACAATCGTCAAAAACCAACCTTCACTAGAAAAAAATAATAATTAAAATCTCTAATTAGATAGGAGAAATAAAAATAAAATTTGAAGTTAAGGCTCAAGAATATAAAATTAAATGAGAAAATAATAAAACTAAAAGAAAATAATATCTTTTAAGCTTATTATAGATTTGGACATGTTGAACCTTTTAGAAAAATTTGGTATCGATTCAATATAGTCAGATAAAAAAATATTATTATTTTTATTAAACATATCGTTTAATATAACCATGTTTTTTTTTTATTAACTTAAAATTATCCATATGATATAAAAACATATCTATTAAGCTTTTCACACAATCCAAATATAATAATTTCATATTCAATTCATCAAAACCTTCAATATCATAGAGTGAGATATATACCATACTTCATGCTTTTACTTTCGAACAATTTTTTTAGATGTTGGATGAAGGACATCAAACACATACATAGTTGTGTGGATAATCATAAAGTGAGATACCATACTTCATTCTTTCACTTTCCAGATTCATCATATTTATCGGTTGTTTTAGATATATTTTGCATAAGCTCTCTATAGTTTTAGATATATTTTGCATCTTTGTAGCTTAGCCTATTTATTGGCTGTTTTGCTAGACTTTTCAGATTCATCACATTTCAGCGCCTCTTTTTCTATTCTTCTTCCTTATACATTTTTTTCTTATCTTTTAGACGGTCTAATACATCGATAACAAAAAGTTATGGAGATTTGTTATAAGTTAAAATGATTAAATACCAAGAATATCATAATTATGAGAAAACTCTTCAAATATTTAATTTTATTCATTCATGTTTTACATGTAAAAAGACTATTACAACTATTTATATAGAAAAAATAAAAAAAACCTATTAACATGTAATTAGGAAAAATAAAATAGAAAAATTATTCTTCAAATATGAAAACTAGAAAAGAATAATGATATAGAATAAATAAAATTCCTAAATTGAAAAGAAGAAATAAAAATAACTAGGGAAAATATTTATGTTCCTAAAAAATTTCTTGCATTAGTCTCCATCGAGTTAGAAAGAACTTGTTTTCGAGTTTAGATCTCATCAGAAATTATCCTCCACCACAAACATCATTTTGAGTATGCGTCGTCTTATCATAGATCCCATCATCAAGATTTTTAATAACATCATACAACAAATAACCACTAAAATCATTGAGGTATGATACACATCCTTTATGACTCCAATCATGATGATTCGACAGCACATAACAAAACCAAAACCACTAGGAATCATTGGGTTCTAATACAAACTAACATAGTTAGAAGCAAATAATAATTGGGTGTTACTACCAATAACACCATAACTATAAGAAAACTTTCAAAATACTTAATTTTATTAATTCATGTTTCACTTCTTAAAATGCTATTTCAACTCTTTATATGTGTGTGTGTGTGTGTAAAACTAGAAAACCCTAGTAATAATGAATAAGAAAAATAAAATAGAAAAAAAATAAAATTCCTCTATTGAAAAAGAAGAAATAAAAATAACTAAGAAAAATATTTATTGTTCAAAAAAACTCATGCATAAAAGTAAAAAAAAAAAAAAAAAACTTCTCAAATTATATAAAAAACCCGAGGCATTAGTGATGTATTGTGAAGCAAGACTTATTGCATTGTGGATTGCTATAGTGTAATGCATTTTTCCCTCCATAGTATAAGTAAAAGAAGAGCAAAATGAGGGGTAAAATAGTCTTTTCATGAGGTTCAATTTGCATTATCAAGTTAAATTGGGATAAATAGATATCTTCATATTTTTGTTACACAGTGGAATTACTAATTTACTTTTAAAATAAATAAATAAATTTAACTTGGGACAAGGATTTTTTTTACTTTTCATCTTTTTTGTTTTTGCACATGGTTAGTTAACTCCCCTTGAAATTTTATTTTCTTTAACTTTCATCCAAAGGTGTTTTCATCATTTTAATATGGTTTTTTATATAATTATTAAATAGACTCAAAGGAAATTGGGTGTTTTAACATATATAAAATATATTTTAAAAGAAAATGTGGTTGGCACATGAAAAGCTCGTGTTAGCGAGTGAGAGGAGCCCTCTGCTTTTGGACGGTGCATGTAGGCTTCTCCAGCGGTCAAACACTGTTGTTTCCTCGATGGTGCTAGGAGCAACACTTTGAGATCTTATTGGTGTCAATGGCAAGGCATGTATCGGTAGTGGACTGACGGTATGCTTTTAGTGAACTTTTTTCTTCTTATCCCTTTTTTTTTCCTCTCTTTTCCTTGGTAAAATACAAAAGTTTCCTTTTATTTGTTTTTTTATATATATAATTTGATTCTTATTCTTTTGATTGCTACTTATTTTATTTTTATCTTTTATAGATTTATTTTGTTTCTTCATTTTCTTCCTTCATCATTTGATTTCATTTAATTTTTATATCAAATTTTATCCTCAATCTTTTAATTGCTATTTATTTCTTTTTTATCCTTTTCCTAATTGAATTTTGTTTTCAATTTCATCTCTCAACATTTTATTTCAATTTATTTTTATGTCAAATTTGATCATCTTTCTTTTTATTACTATTTGTTTTATTGTAGATTCTTTTTTATTATTCTTTTCTTCAATTTGATCCTTTATTATTTTGTGTTTGAGAATTTTAATCATTATTTTTTAGGGTTTTTCTTTTATAAGGTCAGTCCCGGCTTCATGACCTGGGTCATATGTTTCAAATATTAACACGAGTTGACTTCAACTTTTTTTTTTAGGTTCTTTACTAAATTTGATTTTTTTCCTCATTTCATTATTCATCTTTTAATTTACTAGGAATTGCTATTTGCCTTGTTTTTTTGCCTTTTTTTATGGGATTATCTTAATTTAATACCAAAAGTGGTAATGTCAATGGATTAAACTGACTCAAATCTTTTTTTTTCCATTACATTTTTTTTTTAATTTCCCCCTTTGATATTAAGTTTTTTAATAATTGAGTTGCATTGGTTTATTTAATTTGCTTTCGACGAGGTTACCCCATCATCATGACCAAGTCGCAGATTTGACAAGCTAACCCAGATGGGTTTGTGTTGGGTTTTTTTTACCTTTTTTTTATTACTTTCTTTATTGTTATTGCATTTTTTATTCATATTATAAAAATTATGCAAGCTTATTGAATCCAATTAAGTTAATGACCCTAGTCTCTATTTTTTTTTCTTTTTTGGGAACACTTGTGTTTCCTTAGCATTCTTTTTTACAATGGAAAAGATTTCAGCAGGCTCATGGCATATCGTGAACTACCTTTCTAGTCATCTTCTATATTGGTAGGTGCAATTTATCACTTAAAAATCAACAATGGTTGCAGGCAATTACTGTGGTTATGATGATGTCATGAAATCCAAGATAAATAAAGTATGAGTTATTTAGTGTTTGAGATAGTTGTTAATCAATATGTTCAGATACTTGAATTTCTTCTCTTTAGACTAAGGAATTCTAGATTTATGGTAAAAGCTTGAGTAAATACAAAAAATAGTCCCAATCAGGGGGACTTAAAAAATCCCTTCGATGATAAAGTTAATATATTTATAGGAAAGACAATAAATGACTTAAAATAGCTTTAAATTCAAGGAACAAAGATGTTTATTCTTGAGTTTTAAGATGGCTAATGCTTTGAAATATATATAAGTTTATCTCAAGAGATAAAATGTTCTAAACCTTTACCTGAATGGTTTATGGGTGTTTATACCATCTAAACTTTATTGTTTTCAGAAAAGAAAAGGACATGAAAGTCCCCTGCTTGTGGCAACATTAATGAGGAACAAATATTTCTTATATATCATTAATGAAATAATAAGTATAGGAGGTCCCTTAAGAGATCTTGTATACACCTATGAGTATAGGAAAATCATTACATCAGATATGAATGATTCCCATAATTATTCTAGATGGAAAGACATAATAGTTTATCATGCTTTCAATATCTTTATTTTAGGGGTTCGTTTAGAATTAGGCATATAGCCTTAAAAGTTGGTGATGGTTGAATCCATATGATTTAGATTAGGCATACTTGTCAAACACACATTACCTTGGGCTTTCCTAACTGCCAAACCCAAGTACTTTGGGTATGACGAGTTTACTAGAGTCATGCTACCTTGAGCTTGGCTGAATGCCAAGTTCAAGTTCATTGAGTTTGACGTGTTTTCCAGACCTATGCTACCTTGGGTTTGGCTGTCTTCCAAGGTCAAGTTCTTTAGGTCTAGCGTGTTTTCCATACCCAATCTATCTTAGGCTTGACTAACTACCAAGTTCAAGTTCTTTGGGTCTAGCATGTTTGTCAAACCCATACAATATTGGGCTTGACTGATTGCTAAGACCATGTTTTTTGGGTCTTACATGTGTGCCAAACCCACACTACGTTGGACTTGGCTGACTGTCAAGCCAAGTTCTTTGGGTTTGGCGTGTTTACCATACCCATACTACATTAGGTTCAGCTAACTACTAAGTCTAAGTTCTTTGGGTCTAACATGTTCGCCAAACCTATTTTGTTTTTAAGATTATTTCTATTTATAAAAATCTATAACAAAAAAATATTGACTCTTCAGTTGCCCCATAAGACTTTAATATGTAATCTTATATTAGAGGCTTAAGAGATTTTTAGGGAGATAATTGGTCAATACACATCTTATCTTTCTTTAGAAAGAGGCATTTTAGGCGTTGTTGATTTAAAAAGATTTTCTAAGGAAAAGGAAATAATTTGTTTTTGGAAGACCAACCAGCAACGCATAATAAATATCGCTGGCTTTTGGCCCTCTTTAGGTTATAATGCGGTGCCTTATGTCTTTCATTCTTATCTTTCTCCCCTTATTTTACTTTTGATAAACCTTTTTTCCAGTATTCTCTGACTTAGAAATTTCCAATTTTTCATAAGAAAAGAGTCATTTGACAGCATAGAGGATGTCTCTAGCTAGATAAACTAGATCTACTTTCATTTTGCTTACTTAAAACCTCTTTCAATCTTTTCTTCCCTCTACCATTATGATTTCTAGAAAAGGGAAGAGAAATGTATCTCTTGAAGGTAATTTCAAGTTTAGACCTAAAACTAAAATCACTCATCGAAAATCTTCGACTATAAGGATTGGCCCTAGATCTGAGAGGGATGATACTTAACCTTCGTCTACTGGAAATAGGTTGATGACATTTCCAAAAGGTTTCAAATTTGATGGGACAATTGAGGTTGCCTATGACATCTGTGGATGACATACGAAGTTCAGTGACTTAGGACCAAGTAACCTTGGCCAATGCTAGTCAGCCAAGAGATTATACAGTGGTCATCCCTAAAACCGGTGATCGTATTTTTCAGGTCACCAACAAATATGATGGGGGTAATATTATCATTACTGCCCCATATGTCTATACAATTTTGGGTACTCGTTTCCCTTACAAGGATTTGTAAGGGATGTTTGAGATGCTACAACCTTAGTCCTGCTCAGATTCATCCTAATAGGTGGATCATTTAATCCTCATTTAAAAGTTATTGAGGATTTTGAATGAGAAGCCTATAGTCAGGGTATTTGGGTAGTGTTATACTTTGATTAGTAATATTGAAGGGGGACATACGATCCCTTGGTTTTTTACTTTTATGAATTGATGAATTAGGCCTATGAAGAAGAAAGTCCTTCGATAAAAAAATGAAGAGAGCAATGAGTGATAATGAGGTTTGATAACACAACCAGACCTTAAGATGAATATAGTCCAATCTAGGGTTGTACCCATCATTCAGCGGGTGTGAATGAGAAACCCTTCTTGGGCATGAAGGAGGAGATGGTGTGTACCAGGTTGAACAACCTCTATACTGAATATGATATCGATTGTATGGCTAAAAGGCTATACAATGCTTTAAGTAATCTTGCATTTATATGTTTTTTTTCTATGTCTTTCATTTCCTGACTGTTTCTTTGTGCATGATCCTTACTTGGGATCGTTGGATCTGAATTCAGTGGCCTTCTCCTATTAGCATCTCCTCTTATGAAGATAATCAACTATTAATACAAAGGCGAAGATTTAGATCTTCAATTCAAATGAAAATCAAGAAGATCGCAATGATCTAAACTAAGGATGTCACTAGGGACATCCCTATAACTAGCATTCTTGTTGATGAGGTATGCCAAAAGGAAAAATAGTGGTCTCATTCTCCCATATCAAGGGCCCCCGGGGTGCTAACACCAATCTCGGTCATATTGGAGGCTGCCTCTTAATGGAAGAAAAGGAGGGTCTTCATCCCCTCAAATTCTGATATTGTTCCTCCTCCACATAGCATTCTTACTCCCATGAGCCCTATTTACTTGCTTCCTGGGTCCTCCAACCAAGCTCCTACATCTACTAGGGTGGAAGATATCTTCTCCAATCTTAAATTGGATTATGTCTATTTCTGTTTTCCCATTCTAAGTGAGGAAAAAAGAGGGATAATGAAGACTATTCTATAGAGAAAGTCCATACTAGGGCTTGGTGGATTGGATGTAATGAAGACATTGAATAGACTCCTCACCTTTCTTTTTGATGTGTAAAGATTGATTGACCTAAACTTTCAGAGTTGTTTGGCTATTACTGGGCATATGGCTTTACTTTCTTTCTATCACAAGTTAACTAACTAAAGTTAAGGTTAAATAGTTGTCATAATAATTTTACTAGTTAAAATATATTAACCTTAACTTTCCCCACTAAATATGCTGAACTTGAACTCCTAATACATTTCTGAACTTTTAAAATTTATCCTTTGGCAATGCTTTTATAAAGATACCAACCACTTACTCTTCTGATTTGTAAAAATCCATATCATTCTCTTCTTCCTCAATTGCTTCATGAATAAAATGATGTTTAAGTGCAATGTGCTTGGACTATGAAAAAATGAATTCCTTGTCATTGTTATAAATAATTTATTATCACAAATTTTTTTTGTAAGCTCTTATTGTTTTTCACCTACATTTTTCATAATTCTTCTCAACTAAATAGCTTGCTGAGTAGTTAAACCAGGTGTAAAATATTCAGCTTCAACAGATGATTGAGCCACTGATTATTGGTTCTTCAAACACCAAGTAAACACACCAGAACCAATACATATATAAAAAGCATAGCCTAAAGTATTTCATATCATTAGCACATCCACATCAATCACTATTATAAGATCCAATCAATTTTAGTTAAGAAATTCTGTCAAATATAATCCCAAACTATATAGTGCCTTGAATGTATCTATGCATTCTTATAACAGCTCTAACATAAAAGCATCTTGGAAAATTCATGAACTTGGAAAGCAAACTTACTATAAACATTGCATCATGTCTTGTAATTGTCAAGTACAATAGATTTCCAACCAAACTTCTATAAAAAATAACTTTCACCTTTTTTCTTTCATTATCTTTTATTAACTTTGAATTCACCACCAAATGCACATCAACAGGTTTACAACAAAACATTCTAAATTTTTTTAAAATTCTTTTAACAAACTTCTTTTGACAAATAAAAACTCCTCCATCATCTTAGTAAACCTCAATACTAAAAAAATAATATAGCACCCCATATCATTCATCTCATATCTACCCCTTCTATCCTTTAAAACTCTAACTTGTGCTATGGATCAGTTTTCTATTGATTCAAGCTCCTCAAATTCAGTCTATATCACCTCTCACAAATCAAGTGAAATGAGCAAATTCTTTATCTTTATGCTTTTAAATTCATAATTTTCTCTTGCAAACATAGAAGGCTGGACAGAACTCTAGTTTAAGTTGTTTGCCTTGGCCATCTCTTGTAAATCAGTTTATTTTACTTGATTTCACCTGCAAACTCATCTTTCTTCAATCTAAGCTCTATACCATAACTTGATACTACTACTGTTGACTAAATTATTAGCTTGTATGTGGTTAAAACAACATCAAAATGCAGGTTTTAATGATAAAACAAGTCTGCAATTTTCTGCTAGATAGCATGAATAACGGGAGATAAAACACTGTAACTTTTTTCTTTTCCTTTTATTTTTCCATACATACCTCCAGAACATTGAAACATATATATATACAAAGAACTAACACATCTCAACCTTACATTTATTCATCTTAATCACCTTTTAATCTAACTATAATTAATTATTATTTTTCCTAACACAGGTTAACTAACTAAAATCAAGGTTAAACAGCTGTAAGTAACTTTACTAGTTAAAGCATATTAACATGAACACTTTCCCTGTGTTTTCTCTTCTCATTCCGTTAAAAGGATGAAACAATAAAGATCTCAATGTCAGAATTTATTACTAGCAATGAGAGATCTACCTAACTAGCTCTAGTTATATCGTTAACTAGTTTATCTAAAAAACCCAAATGCCAAATCATTAATTTGATGAAGTAAATGGCGCGCCTATGAAAAACTAAGTGAGAATTAAAGCTTTGATTTCAATTCCATCCCACCGTCCACTCTTAGCCAAACTCTCTTGAACAAGATCATTTAGTGTAAGATAAAATATAGTTCTCGGATAAACGTTAAAAATGCAGCAATTATACCTTCACAAGGCAATCCCATTTTTTTAGTTTTCAGTAAACAATTCTATTGAGCATCTGATCTGCTGATAAAGCAGCGGGATCAAATTAACAAGACTCCGATGGGGAAAAATTAAAACCAACAGAGCCCAAAACATAATAATTGATAAAGAATTGTGGGTGTTGGGATAGAAGAGAAGTCATATGTGTAGCATGTAGCTTGACTGCCATATTGAGAACTTTGTCATGAAAACTCATCTTAAGAAAGAAACAGTGTTACTCGATTTTTAATTATTGATTTAGATGGTGAGTCTCCTCGCATTATAATTTGGGTTCTAACCCACTGAAAAACTGTATAAAAAGACTAGGATGGTCAAGGAGGAACCAAACTATAAGTGGGACATTTCAAATCCCAGTACAGTAATAATGGTTTTTGTCTTTTTGGTAGAATAGAATAGAATAGAATAGAGGTGTTTGTTTGACTGTGCTGTGAGATTGAAGAAAGAATGCTGCTGTTTGCAGGGATGTAACATACTAAGTAAGGCCTGGCTCCCAGTCAAAAGATCCCAGGTGAGCACTACACCTGTATCTGCGAGACTGCAAATTACTTACAGGCAACCCTACAAAAAATGTGCTTCACAGTGAAGGAAGACTGAGTAGCTAATATGGAAAGAGATGTGTTAAAAGAAAAACTAATTCAGGAAAACTTGGGTAAATGAATGAAAAGCTGAGTTGTTGAGGCAAAATAAAGGAGGACAGGCATGTGTTTGGGGCAGAGAAACAGTACTGTACAGAAGAGTAAACTGTCCCCCCCTCGGCTCCTCCTCCTCCTCCTCCTCAGTGCACTTCCCTGCCACCTGCCGCCAATCACTTCCACCTATGGAAGAGAAAAAAGGGTCCTTCGCTTTCTGCTAAACAAGTTCAGACCTCCCTCTAACCAACAGTTTCTCCCTTGCAATATTATGGCATCTTCACTCCCCCACCCACTGCCGCTGCTATTTTGCAACCCAAATAATTACATTCATTTAGTTTACGAAACTACACTTCTAAACTTCAATTTATATTCATGATCTAAACCAATCGTTGGCTTTGCTAGTTAACTGAGTTGCAAAAACTGGTGAACTTTAATTAGGACAAATGCTGTGGAGCTGAATAGTGCATAAACATGTAATTAATGAACAAAAAAGTTTAACAGCACAATCACATGCTCGTATGTAACCACACATACTGTCTACAAGGTTTCTTTGTGAAAAAAACGAAATGTAAATTAAATGAAAAAACTCACCAACCTAGTGGTCTGTACAATAACTAAAGTCTGGCATTAGCTAGCATACTTCAAATCTCTCATATGTATCAGGATGTGTAGATATGACACAAGCGTTATGCCTTCTCTTAAACACGATGGAAAGGATTGCTAAATGCACTCCTACAGATAATAGACGCGGCACTCATTTCCATGTCTCCACAATGTGGAGAAAGCAAAACCAAAGATGCTTACAAGGTTAACCCTAAAGCTCGATATTTAATTGTTTTCAGATTTTAGTACTTTTTTTGGTCATTTTTTTATGGATTTATGCAACGATGTCAGGGACAAGAACAACAGTAGCAGCAGAAGCAACAGAGGTGCAGTCGTAAATAAGAGCAGACTCACTCAGTGCTAGAGGGAGAGAGGAGGTGGCAGCAGTATTATGTATCACAGCCATTAGTTTCTCTATTCATTCACAGAAGATGATTCTGCAAGTAATTGACTGAGAAAATACCCTTAAAAACTATCAGGCCAACTAGAACCAAAAAAAAAACCCTCCTTTTGTCTCTGAAATCTCTCTATAATTGACAACTTGCGAATCCTTTTAATTGGTTCTTTTGGGCATCTTTTTTCACTCAAATATGTTGAATACAACAATTTCCAGAAATAGGTTTCCTTTCACTGCAACTCAATGGCAAGAGCTTGAACACCAAGCTCTCATTTACAAATACATGGTCTCTGGTGTTCCTGTCCCGCCAGAACTCCTCTATTCTGTCAAAAGAAGCTTGGGATCTTCTTTGGCATCAAGACTCTTCCCTCACCAACCTAGTAAGTTGATCTGTACCTATTGCTTTGAATGTTTTTTTTTTTTTTAAAAAGCAAGTGTTCAGAAAGAAAGTTGGGACTGTGTGTTTTTGCAGTTGGGTGGGGTTGTTTTCAGGCGGGTTTTGGCAGAAAAGCAGACCCAGAGCCAGGAAGGTGCAGAAGAACGGATGGAAAAAAATGGAGGTGCTCAAAGGAAGCATACCCAGACTCAAAATATTGTGAGAGGCACATGCACAGAGGCAGAAGCCGTTCAAGAAAGCCTGTGGAACTTACTTCAAGTACTACTACAACAGCAACAACAATTCCTTTAACATCAATCAACAGAAACCTCTCTAACCCCACTATTTCACCCTCCAGCTCCTCTTATTCTTTCTCTCACCCTTCATCTGCGGAATCTGAAGTTTATGCCCATCAAAACCCTTCGCATGGAACCTTCCTTAACCCCTTCCTTTATCCTCATTCTTCATCTTCTGGACCTCCTGATTCTGGTTTTTCACCTCTAAATAGCACCCCTCACAACCTGTTTTTGGAGTCTGGATCTTCTCCTCAAGTTGACAAAGAGCACAGGTGTGTGTAAGTTCAGGAAACAAATCTAATGCATATTTTGATTTCTTTGTTTTCATGATGGCTTAAGTTTTTTTTTTTTTTGCATGAATTATAAGGTATTATCATGGAATGAGGGAGGATGTGGATGAGAGAGCTTTCTTTCCAGATGGTTTAGGGAGTGCAAGAGGTGTTCAAGATTCATATAACCAATTGACAATGAGTTCCTACAAAGGTTACTCACTGTCACAGTTTCAAACCTTTGCTGATACTTCTAAAGAAGAGCAGCAACAACCAGGGCAGCACTGCTTTGTTTTGGGCACTGATATTATCAAGTCATCAGCAACAAGGTCAATCAAGTTGGAGAAAGAAACTGAAACCCTGAAGCCATTGCACCATTTCTTTGATGAATGGGAACCAAAGGACGCAGACTCTTGGCTTGATCTTGCATCCAGTTCAAGACCTCACACTTCTGGTAAGAATAATATCATCTCAATAATATAGTAAACGAATTTAATTTGTGTTACTCTAGCTTCTTGTACCTTATTATTTTTTTTTTTTTTTGTCTTTGTATAACAGGATACTTATGTTTTGCAGATGATTGAAGTCTCAATAATGGATCTTTGTAATATGACGAAAACAGTACTTGTTCGTGGGTCATCAATGCCTTTCTTGCCTAAAATGATGAAATTGTGCCCGGGGGAAGGGTTTTTTTTTTTTTTTTGTTCGCTCTGAAGGTGTGGGATTAATAATGTAGGGCCACCAGAGGATTCCTGTCTTTTGCTTCCTTTGATCATTATTTTGCTCTTTCCCTTGAAAGAAACATGTTTGGGATTTGTAGACTTGCTTGTTTGACTGGTAGCATGTTCAATATACATGTGCTTTTGGCTCCACAACTGCAGAATTAGAAACTAGCAGAAACGTATTTCTCTTTTGGCATCTGCATGCTCATTCTAGCCTAGTCCATACATATTAGGGGTCCCATCAACCAATATGTTCAGGAAAATGAGTTGTCCATTCCCTACTACCACCAGTACTGACTTGTTTAATCTGAAATCTGGGAGAAAAAATCTTTTAATCTGTGTTTATCAAAGAGGACATACAATTTGAACTTGATTAATTCTTGGATTCGTTGTATTAAAATTTATCCATCGTCCACAGGAATGAAAATTATTGTCTCTTTTGTTCTCTTTGAATTGAACAAGGAGTCCAAGCTATCTCTCTCAAGTATGATTGAAAACCATTGCTCCAATATGACACCTTTGTACTTCTTATGCCTCTTAAATTTCTGATGATTGATTGACGGAAATTAGCTCCACCTGGAGAAGTTTACATTCTCCTATCTGCTATGCAAAATTGGTGCAGCATTCCTATAATTAACATTATCCGCCCTCAATAAGTTTATGGTTTTCAATAACAAATACTTACTATTAAAAACTTTGTTACATAAGCTAGAAGAAAGCAATAGTAGCAGCTAAGGATGAACATTATCTGTCAAAGATTAAACAGAGTTGTGCTAGTATAAATACATGATGTAGAAAATATGTTGAGGAAGTAAGGATGAACATTAGCTGTCAAATATTAAACAGAGTTGTGCTAGTATAAATACATGATGAAGAAAATATGTTAAGCAAGCAATTGATGAGAACTCCTTTTCTATAAAAATTACAAGCTTCTTCTCTCTACTTATCTATCTCTCAATCTTTCTTTTCTATTAATTCCATTGTCAAGGCCTTCCTTCACAATTTGGGTTCAAAGTCAAAGAAGATCCACACAAAGACTTCTAACCCACCATGATAGACAATAACAAACTAAGAGCTCTAAAAGAGCACAATAAACATATCAACGAAGAAATGTAGGAGATTCGAATAAAAATAAAAGTGTAAGGAGATGAATTGTGCAAGAAGGTGGAACAATTGAAATCACAATTGGACACGGTGTTGTCAACTTTGAATTCTTTCAAGGCTAATTTGGATGGTCAGCATGGAAGGAAGGAGCCACTGTGGAAGGACACAATTTGTTTCACCATAATAGCAATGGGAGAGATGTTCTGGGAATTTAAGAAGAAAGTAGAACAATATTGCCAATGGTAGAATTGTTTATTTTTTCTGGAGATAATCCTCGTTGTTGGATAAGAAAATATAAGAGATTCTTTAAAATACATTTCATACTTGTTGATCAATAGGTAGAGATTGTTATCTTGTACATGGAAGGCAAGGTTGATATTTGGTATGAAGGATTTTTGGTGTGAAAGGATGATTTATCCAACTGGTATGAATTCACTAAGGCAATGTGTATAAGGTTTGGAAATCAAAATGATGTGGTAGAGGAGTTCAACAAGCTAGAACAAGAAAAAAAATGTAGAGGAATATGTAGAGAAGTTTAAAGAACTTCAGTCTTTAATGAGTATACTCAATACCTCTCTACCAAAAGCTTATTATGTGTCTAGTTTTATAAGTGTACTTAATAAAGATATCAAGCCTATGTTAAAGATTCTCAAGCCAACTACACTACAATAAGCCTTTGAATAGGTTAAATGGCAGGAAAAATCCAATGACGCATGCAATCACCAAGAGAAATATAATGATCTTAAGAACTTCTTCAGTGAATGGCTTTGACAGATTGTCAGGTAATTACCAATCGAAACCTTTTAATCAATATAAAGGAGAATTGTTGACAAACTCAAAACAAGCATATGATAATCCTTTTAATCCAAACTTGGATTGTGTTTTAAGTGTGGAGAGAAGTTTACTCTTGGCCATAGATGTGTAATAAAAAGACTAAATATAATAAAAGGATTAAAGGATAGTAAAGAATATTTTTTTAAAGTAGAAGAATAGAAAAATAAAAGAAGATGGAATTGAGGAATATAGACTATTTTTACATGCTTTGACATATAGATATACTCATAATACTATTTGAATCAGGGGTGGGTATCACAGAAATGAGCTAGTAATACTAATATATAGTGGAAACACTCATAACTTCATTGATAAGCAAGCGATGCTGCAAATTAAGGTTGTGATGGTAAAAACAACAGTGTTGATAGTTACTATTGTTAATGGAAACATTATGAAGTGTGATGCCTATAGTCCAGGATTTTAATAGTTCATACAAGATTATGAGTTTCATGCAGATCTTAGGATTTGGAAGTTAGATAAATATGACATGGTATTGAGGGTAAACTAGTTGAGATTGTACTTACCTATCTTGTTTAATTTCATAAAAATGAAGATCTTATTTAAGAAGGATGGAAGAAGGATTGAATTGAGAGGTATAATAGAAGAGGCTAAGTTAAGAGAAATTATAGTTAATAAGGTCTATAAGAACCTTAAAAAGACATTTTATGGCTTTGTTAGATAATTTTTCTTTTGGAAGTTATGAAAATTATAGAGGATGAAATTCAACATCTTGAAATAGAGGTACTTTTGCAGGAATTCCACAATGTTTGCAAAACTAACTTAATTGCCATCTACCAGGGCTCTAGATCATAAAATTCCACTAATTCCAAGAGCAAAACCAATTAATATGAGACCATACAAGAGTTCTTACATGCATAAAAAAGAAATTGAGAAGTTAGTGAAAGAAATATTCAGGAATGGAATAATTTAGTACAACAACAACCTTTTTGGTTCTCCAATTCTGCTAGTCAAGAAGAAAGACATGGAGGTTCTATATAAATTACAGACAACTAAATAATCTAACTATCAAAAACAAATTCCCAATTCCATTGATAGATAAACTGTTGGATGAACTTCATGGTTTCAAATTCTTCTCTAAACTGGATTTAAGAGCAGGCTATCACCAAGTCAGGATGTTAGAAGGTGATATAGAGAAAACAGCCTTCAAGACACACCATGAACATTATGAGTTCAAGGTGATGCCCTTGCTGCCTTCCAATCATTGATGAACACTATATTAGAGTCATTCCTTAAGAAATTTGTGTTGGTTTTTTTATGATATATTGGTATATAGTTCTATACTAGAACTACACCTCAAACATTTTAGGTTGGTCTTAAAACAATTAAAAGTTAATCAACTCTTTACAAAAAAAATAATTCCAAATGTACCTTTTGCGAGAAGAAGATAGAGTATTTGAGGCATATAATTTCTAGCAATGGAGTAGCAACAAATCCTTAGGAAATTTGTATTGGTTTTTTTTATGATATATTGGTATATAGTTCTACACTAGAACTACACCTTAAACATTTTAGGTTGGTCTTAGAATAACTAAGAGTTAATCAACTCTTTGCAAAAAAAATAATTCCAAGTGTACCTTTTATGAGAAGAAGATAGAGTATTTGAGGCATATAATTTCTAGCAATGGAGTAGCAATAAATCCTAAAAAACCTACAGCAATACAAGATTGGCCATTACCACACACAATTAAAGAGCCACACACAATTAAAGAGATGAGGGGATTCTTAGGGTTAGCTGGTTATTACAAGAAATTCATCAAGAATTTTAGAATTGTTTGTAAACCATTAACTCATTTGTTGAAAAATAATAGCTTTGAGTGGAATGCATTGGCTAAGATAACTTTTGACAGGTTGAAGAAAGCTTTGTGTATAGCACCTGTACTAGCATTACCAGATTCTAAGAAGGTCTTTGTGCTGGAAACTGATGCTTGCACTAATGGACTGGGTGTTATGCTGAGTCAAGAAGGAAGACCTCTAACCTTTTTTAGTAAAGCATTGAGTTCAAAACACTTGGGATTATCAATCTATAAAAAGAAGAACATGGCAATTTTAATGGTAGTTGAGAGATAAAAGCATTACTTAAAGCATAATCAGTTTGTTATTAAAACAGACCATGAAAGTCTCAAGTATCTTCTAGAGTAGAAGATTTATACACCCTTGCAACAAAAAAAAGTTGACCAAACTGTTAAGACTCGGCTATCAAATCCATTATAGGAAAGGAAAAGAAAACCTAACAATAGATGCCTTATCAAGAAGGCTTGCCATTGAAGAAATTAATGAGTCTGGTAGAATGGATAAGATTCAACAAAGGAGCTTAAATGCAATTATTGCCATTGTACCTACTTGGCATAAGGAGGTGCAAGAAACTTATAAAAATGATCTTTTTGTGCAGAAAATCTTAGTGGAAAAGCTTATGAACCCTTATAGTTGGCCATAATATGCATTGTTGGAATGAATTTTGAGGTTTAAAAGAAAGATGGTGATTGGCTTAGAGGGAGACTTAAGGAACATAATAGTGTTGGCAATTAATGATTCTTATCTTAATAGCCATGTTGGAATTCAAAACTCCTATAGAAGGGTAAATTCCTTATTTTGTTGGTTGTCTAAGAAGATGGTTAAGCAAGTTATTGAAAAATGTGACATCTATAAACAAGAAAAGCTGGAGAGGAATGCATATTGATACGAACCAAGTCAGGTCTAAATTTGGACTTAAAATGTTTGTTGATCAGTTTTGCGAGATCGGACATATCTCTCAAACGATACATCAAAACAAGCTAAAATTTTACAAGGAAATACTAGACACTTGGAAAGAAGTTTTTGTAATTTTTTAGGTCAAATGGAGTTTAGGAACATATTATTGCAGAGGATAAAAGTTACTAGACAAATCTCATCAAATTTGTTAGACTAGAACTTTGTGTATTGTTTGGGGATATCTGGAGCTACAAATGGAATTTGTCTATGATTAAAGTTGGTATGGAAACTAGAAATCTCAAGATTTCTAATCATATATGATAGGCCCAGTAATTCATCTATATGAGAGAGAATGATGTATTTGAAGTCAGGACTGAAAATCTGTAAAAAAAATATACGAAAATTAGAGATTTAGGCTACATGAAGGAATTCTAGCATAAAAGATTTGTTTTTTATTATCTTATTTTATATATTTATTTAATTTTGAATAATTATTTTAAATTTGGATTTGTTTTAGCCCATTAGACATTATTTATATGTTTATTTTATTATTGGACTTATGTTAGTTGATTACTAATTTAGACCCATTAGCTTGCAATCCAAAAGGGTCTATTAGAGTCAGTGAGAGGAGACTATATTATGTTTTTTTATCTGTAAATTTTAGCAACAAGTTAGAGAATAAATGTGAGTTTTCCTTTTGTTTGTTTGTGGAAAAAACAACCTTCTTTGCAGGGACAAACATCGTACACTGACTTATTAAAGATTAATTATCTTCGTGACGTCATTCGCATGCTTAGGATTCTTAGCTACAAGGTTATCTCTAGGTCTAAGTGTCCTTACAATACATTTGGTTCTTAGGTATAAGGTTACCTCTTGGTCAAGGTTCTATCAAACCTGATTTTTGGCCTTTTGAGTTGTTATTTACTTCGTTGGAATTAAATTGTTTGACCACGTGATAAAGAGATTCACATCACATATCCTGGGTTATTGCAACATTTAACCATTCCAGAAAAAGCTTAGAGGAATGTCATAATGGATTTCATAGAAGGTGTTCCAAGGTTTAAAGGAAAGGACATGATTATGGTGGTGGTTGATAGATTTACTAAGTTTGGAAATTTTATGGTTGTGTCCCATCCATTCATAACTCAGAAGGTAGCCTAACTTTTCATGGATTATCTATACAAATTTCATGGAATTCCAGCATCCATAGTAACAGACAAGGATAAAGTATTAACAAATTTATTTTTAAAATACCTCTTCAAGAAGATGTGGCTTATCATCCACAATCTAATAGACAAATATAATGTGTTAATCAATGTTTGGGATTTTATCTCAAATGCATAACAATGCATTAACTACAAAGGTTGTTTAAGTGGCTTTCATTGGCTTAATGGTGGTACAACATTAGTTTCCACTCTTTTATCAATATGAGTCCTTTTCAAGTATTGTTTGGATATCTACTACCTCACAGGGAATGGTCCTCTCAAAAGTCTAGTCCAATGGTTGTAGTAGAAAATATGATAACCACTAGAATTCAGATGGACAAATTCTTGTAGCAGCAATTAATAAGGGCATTTTATATAATGAAACAAGTGGTTGATAAACATAAAATTGGCAAGGAAATCGAAGTAGGAGATTATGTTTATTTAAAGTTACAGCCATACAGGAAATCTAGTGTCGCTTTAAGGAAGCATTTCAAGCTTAATCCAAGGTTTTATGGTTTATACAAAATCTTACGGAAGATTGGCTTAGTGGCCTATAAACTGGAATTGCCAGAAGGTGCTATTATCCACTTAGTTTTTCATGTTTCACTCCTCGAGTAGAAATTAAGTGATAAAGCAGTGATTACTACTTATTTGCCTATATTAGATCATGTTGGGAGAGTGAAGACTTGGATAGGAAATTAATCAAAATAAATAACAGATCTATAGTTATGGCTTTGGTACAATAGTATGATATGTTTGCAGAAGATTCCACCTAGGATAATTTGGACAAATTAAGACATTAATTCTTGGATTTCAACTTGGATTTTTTAGGATAAGAATGCTTAATGGGGGAGAGATTGTTACGTAAGCAAGAAGAAAGCAATAGTAGTAGCTCAACAATAATGGCATCTCAGCAGGAACAATAGCAATGG
>Ga0307518_10001033_pt1 | contig 20828 bp, 12 predicted proteins | sample 25_EM_MG_FD_203889 | JGI IMG/M metagenome (GOLD analysis project Ga0307518, IMG submission 203889) | Populus trichocarpa ectomycorrhiza microbial communities from riparian zone in the Pacific Northwest, United States - 25_EM | ecosystem: Host-associated > Plants > Roots > Unclassified | place...
TTTTTACATTGTTCATTTGGAGCTAATAACACACGTCATCTAATTAGATGATCCAGATTTTAGTTACCTTCAGGTATCAAAAAACCAGAGAATGGATTTTACCTGATATTCAACTTCTTTTCACTTACAAATATTTCAAAGTCCATTCAATCGAGTACTATTTTTTTTTTTTAAAAAAAAAGACGGTCAATTCACTATTGATGAAAACTTGGGCCCGGTGACAGCGAACCCCAACTGGGCACAGTAAGTCAGTAACCAGACCAACAATCCCACCATCCCGACTTCCGACCAAGGAACTAAAATAATTGCTCTCGCAATTTCGCAAGCATAGATGGTAGAGGAGAAAAAAGTGCGAGACCACATCCTAAATACAAACAGCAACGATTAAAAATCTCGAAGTGCACGACTGCACAGCGAGGCTTCAAGACACATGAACAAAAATACTCTTCAGCTACTATTCCAATATAAATCTAGCATCTTGGTTAGAGTGAGATACACCCTTTCCCAAAGTTTTTAAACATAAATTAATAGTTCACAAACAAGACACAAAGACGATCAAAGTCAAAAACTTGTCAACAAAACAGGTTCAGGAAAGATATTAAAATAGCCTATGTGATTGGTGCCACCCTAGACCTTAATAGCATACTTTCTCATTGGGAAGTATATTTCTCTCTTCTTCTCGCGCTCAGTCTTCAGTGATTGCTGCATAAACGAGCATATCAAAATGTTAAGAAAGACAGCAGAAATACATGACATAAAAGTAAGAGACGATGACCAGTAACAGATTCCATAAACTTCATTCTAATTATAAACAATGATTGTGTTCTGCCGAAATTATTGAAGTCCAGAACTTTTAGAGATGAAAACATTTTCACATCAGAGCATATTTGACAAAACATAATGCTTTGCCTGATCACACACAATCAATCCCACTAAAAGCAAAAATATGAATAAAAAGAAAAAATATGCACCAGCAATGGAGTCCAGACAAAATCACATTGCACTGAAAATTGGAGCATCATTACTACACTGTAAATCAACCGCAGAGAAATTGCATCATTTGCAAACTTCCCAGTGAGGTCAGTATATTACAGATCCATTTTCTATTAATCAAAAAGACAAATGATCACTACATGCAAACATGAAGCACAGATGCCACACACAGCTAAACTGCCTACAATTCCAGACCAAGATAAAATACCAGCAATTGCAAAAAGGTCCCTTCTAGAGGCACCAGATCACTCCCTAATCTGCTTTTTTCACCATTAAAAAACAAGATTTGTACAAGAACTGATATGCTTTAAGGATTCACACATAATAGGATGTGAATAAATCAAGATTTTAACCTCGAGTTCCTAATCAACACACCAGAGGTCACCTACTTGGCTGGATAACCTTGTAAGAACGCATCTATAACACAACGCCTTGTCAAGGCTTTGATGTTTCAGGCGTAAAAAATAGTTCAACAGCAAAAGCTAGCATGGCACCCAACACAAGATAATAGAGAAGAGATCAGAAAAAAAGTATTACTTGATGCTTGGTAAGCCTCCGGCGGATAGCTCTGGTCTTCTTGGGACGCAGATCAAGAGGCAAAAACTTCTTGTTCTTGTAAGCCTCCCTCAATACAGCCTTCTGCTTCTGCGAAATCACAGTCAAGACCTGTGCAATCGACAACCTCACAACCTTGCTGCATCCAACATCAAGACACAACACAAACACAAGAAAATATATAAATAAAAACATAACCACAAAAAACAATTAACAAAACAAATTCATTGAGTAAAACCAACAAAGAGTAGATAAAAAACAACAAGATATTGTGCATTCACTATATAAGACCTAGGCATTGTTCAGTTCCAAAGTTGAAAGAACATTTATCACTCCAAAGAGAATGAAACTTAAGAGTTTCCTGTTCCAAAAAGATGATTAAATACTGTATAAATTTCTTAACAAATTCAAAAAAGAATATAAACTAATTAACATGTTGTCTTTTAGCTTAATAGCCCTTAATATCAAGCTGCTATATAAACCAAAAGGAAGTGCACAGCAAACCAAACACCGCCTCGTAAACAAAAATGATATTTTAAAATCAAGGCTATATATATTAATTTCAATAGCAAATCCATCTCCCCAAAACATGCAGGGTAGATACTTGAAATCACTTCAATGGTTTACAAAACAAACGATTTTATTTATCTACTTATTTATTTTAACAGAAAGCAGCCCAAAATGACAGCAAATACTGCCTAGATAAATTTTAAAAAAACAGAATAGTATAGCATAAAAGTCGAGATTATATGAAAACACTAAAAGCAAATCCAGTTTAATACACTCTAAACAAAAAACGGGCAAACGAAACGCATTGTTAAACCATAAATAAATACCTAAGAAAGAGCCCATCAAACTTAATAAGTAACTAAATCCGTCAATCAATCAGTTTTAGTGAAAAAGAAAACACAAAATGGCAAAATAGGAGGGATAGTGAGCGTTTACATCTTGGAGAGCTTGTTAGGAGCACCACCGGTGACCTTAGCAACGCGAAGGAGAGCAAGCTCGGCTTTGAGATCCTTCAACTGAGCCAAAAGATCTGTCTTTGATTTCTGTCTCAACTCATGGACCTTGATTCTTGCTGTTTGAAATCATTCACAAAAACCACAAATCAGAAATAGTAATACACAATAATAAAACTCTAAGTAAAATCAACTGATTCTATGTTTTTTCAATTCGTTACCCATTGCTTCGCTTCTGTCTCTCTCTCTCTCTCTCTCTCTCTCTCACACACACACACTCTCTTGCAACGGCTGCGCGGCTCTCCTGTGTTGTGCAAACCCTAAATAGGTGGCAGGGTTTTGGAGTCTTTTATAGCGGGAGCTAGAAATGGGCTAGGCTCGATAGTATTTGGGCCTGGGTTTGCCCAATAGCTTGGGAAGGTATCTCTTTAGATGTGGGCCACCGGTGATTCCATTAGTATGGGCCTAAATTAAAATAATGTTGATGTTGGGCTGCGATTTAGTTTACTTTCAGTTGAGCGATGTATTTGTAGGCCCAGATAAATAATGATCTGGTTGCGATCCAATAACCAACGCTCGCTTCAGTTCTTCCACGACATTTTTAATAGAGATTTTTCTAACAAAAAGTTTGCTATATAGTTCAGGTAATAATTTCTCAGCGGGCCTTCATGTAAGGTCATGGTACAATTGGGCCTTGTTTTTTATCTCAGTTGGGATGCTCCTTTACGGGCCAGCCCAGTAATGATTGAAGGATCCAGTTTCATTTATGTTCGGGCCTAGACAATTATTTCTGGCAGCGGGATTAATTCACTATAAAAAATCATCTAGGAAAAACAATTATCACCGCCCCCTTGTGATTATCTAACAACATTATCAAAAATTAATTTTTTAAAAAGATATTTTTAAAATATAAAGGTAAAGGGGATCAAAAAATGATCCCTAGCATTTATTTAAAAATAAAATGCCAGGTCAACATCCCCGTTTTTTATTTGGTTAGGAACTCGCAAGTGGCATTGAGTCATTGACTACCGCAAATTGCACGCCTCGTGAGTCGTGATTGCTATCAAAAGTCTCTAGCGACAATGATGTTCAACAAAATAAGGCAGAACTTTATTTTATTATGTCTGGTTCTGTACTTTGATAACTATACCAGTCATCATTACATCAAATCGGACCGAAATTTTTGACCAGAGTATGAATCGGAAAAAAAAAACGAGTGGGAAAATTTTAATTTCCGGTCAATAAGCTATCCTTATGTTTAAGTTTTCATGTCATGAGAAAGTAATGTAAAATGTATTTTCTAGAAACTTAAATTTTTAGATTTAAAAAAATTAATTAATATAATATTAAAATCTTGTTCATCAAATAATTATGAAATTTATATAGAAGATTGAAGAGCTTACAATTAAAAAGATATATGAAAAAATAACATAAGTCTCATTTAATAATATTATTAATAAGATCTTAAAATATTATTTATATTATTATCTTAATTTTATAGTTTTATCTTTTTTGATATTTTTAGAAGTTAGGATCATTAATTTTAAAGATAAAAATTAAATATGTTTGATTTAAATAATTATCTTAGTAGTGATTGTAGAGAATTCTTTCATTCTCTCATTTTTTAAAAATTTAAATCTTAAATTCAACAAAGAATTATATCCTTCTATGCACAACATATTGACATGCATGAGAAGCTTTCAAAATCGTTTAAAAAGGCTTAAACGTTTTTCAAAAGCTTTGAAAAAAACATAAGAGATATCCTTTAACTTCTTTTTTTAATACGCGGGGATTAATTATATTTTTAGTTTAAACCTCTTTAATTAAAAGTTTTTTGGACGCACAAGTTCAACATTATATTATATTTAATTTTATTACTTAGAATTAGAATGAAAATAATAAAATTCAAACTTGTGACGATATGATCATCGATTACAATGCTTAATTTTATTAGTTATAATGAAAATAATAAGATTTGAACTCATGATGGTCTTATAATCATTAATATTTTGATATCATATTTAAAAATTAATTCAATTAAAAAATTTAAACTATCAAATAAGTTTCTAATAATAATTTTATATTATTTTTTAACACTATCATAAATTTAATTTAATAAGTTAAGTGCATCTCTGACTTGGAGATTTGAATGGCCATCAAAGAATTCAAATCTCCACTTAAATTTTAGGATATATATATATTTTCTTCTTAAAATTAAATAATCAACGTTTAAAATTTCAAGACCATTCACCGTCCGGCATATGAACTTTCTCTAGCACGCATTACATTATATTTATACCCGAGAGACGTGGCACGTCATATTGATCATATCTTGATATCTGGATCTAAGAGTATAGAAATCAAGAATTATGGAACGGTGACGTTTGCCTGAACAGTGAATCATAGTGAATTATTGGCTTGTTGGTTGCTTTGAATTGCATGACAAAATACATGAATTCTACTTTGATTTTGATTATTAGATGCTTCTCTCACCCTTTTTTTCAACGAATATTGAGCTGCTTCAATCACAATCAAGTGCTATCGACCGATGCTTGTAAGATGAAGCAATTATGAGACTTGGTTTAAGTGGATTTGTGCCTTGTATTATTATTATTATTATTATTATTATTCAAAATCTAAATAATCCTGGCCATGGAGACCGCAATAAAAAATTATAAATACAATAGTCAGTCCAGCTAGGGGTTAATGTTTCTCAACATTCATCTAATCGTTGTTTTGTATTTAAAAGAATTTCTACTATTTTTATTTTAATATCATCCATGTATATATTGCATCTTTGTTGTCACCACATCCTTCCATTGGCTAGCTTCATTAGAGCTTTTAAAAATTGACACGTGTCATGCTTCTATAACATAAAATTTCATTTGGTGTATATTTTGGTCCCTGATGTCCTAGAAAAACTAATTTAGTCCTTGTATTTTATTTTTATGAAGTCTTTAATTGAAAGCTTTTTAGTCATCATATTTCACAATGTATACAATCTTGTCCCTAACATTCTTTCGATCAGGTATCATAAACTTTGTTAAAGCTCTCAAAATAGATATATAATATTATAAAAATTAAAATTCATCAAAGTCATAATATTATCGATCACAATCATAAAAAAAAAATCACATCTATAATCAATTAATCTAAAAAGATAAAAATTATCAAGATATGATTTATTTTAACATAGAATTCATGATCGTAATATCATGTATCAGCTATGAAAGTTTTTTTTTCCTTTCCTTTTAATTCTTGTCCCGATTTTTCAAGGCTAATATTGGGTAAGTAAATCTAAAAAAAAAAAAATAAGAAAACTCTCACAACCCACATCAATAATACTATATGAAATAAAATTTATTGTATCATTAACTATTCAACTAATTAAGTTTTCAACCTGACATATACGAATTTAATTTAGGGACTAAATTATACATACTACAAGTACAATGACTAACAAACTTTCAATTAAATATTTTCTTTATAAAAAATAAAATACAGGGATAAAAGAAAAAAATTAAAAATCAAGGATCAAAATGTACAGAAACAGAAATTAAAGCTATAAAAACAAGACACATGTTGATTTTTGTTAGTGCTAATGACAACAACTCATGAAAGAACGTGACAACGAAAATATAATATACACGAAAAACATCAAAGTGTAGTGTCCTAGTTTGGAAGTACGCATATTATCCATTCAAGACTCGGTTCATGAAGACTACAAAAATATCCCTATCGTTAAATACAAAATTGGAAGACGAGATAGGCATGAGTTTCCAGGAAGATAATCCTCGAAGGGCTTTGTTGTTCTGCTTTTCGATCCTGCGTGGGTTTGAGCCATATTCTCGCATTGAAAATGACGAGAGCCCGAAATCAAGGAGGCAAGGAGCCAGGAAACTTCACTCACTGTTGCAGTACTCGAAAAGAATTGAATTCCAATAGCTACTCAGTTGCAGGCCCCAAAAACAATAGCTGACAAAGAAAACATTCACAAGCCATCCATGGAGTAATTAAATCATGCATATCACACAAAAAATGATGCTCGAGCATTGATGGTCCACAAAAATGTCAAAGGTGCCGTCCAGTTCTCTCGAAGGAGCTGTTCTCGAAGGAGCCATGTATAATGTGAACATGAAAAGATTCATGGTCTTCTCGAAACTGGTTTCACACGACGGCGGCAAGATTGCCAGTGCAAATTAAAACATGATGTTACATGATTAATTTTGCATGCTAGATTACCGATTTTTTTTTAAAAATCTTGTTTCGAAAACGTTGGGGAAATTGTCTATATATACTTAATTATTCAATACTAGTTGTAAATCATCATTTTTTCTATTGATTATTACTAAAAGACATGAGAAATATTAACTAGTCCATTAATTTCATGCTTATTACTAACAGAAGGGGTGGGAAATATATATTAATTTCCTTTCCTTTCCATTTTCCATTTTCTATTTTATGAAGGATCGGAATATCTCATAAGAAATACAAAGAATTAACAGATAATTTCTCTCCAAACATACACTTCCTATTTATTGTTTATTACACACGACGGATTTATAAAAATAAAACTTTCAACTATCCCACATTCCCACCACCACCACAACTTTTTTTTTTCCTTGAAGGAATAGCTAATTGCCTATTCAGAACGGCAACGGAAGTGCCTAGGCCTCCCATGGCGTAAACCAACAAGGAAATTGCGAAAAGCATTGACCAAAAAGCAGTTAAGAAAGGAATATGACTTGATTTTGTAATACAAAAATGGTAGGATATTGTCCACTAAGGCAAGTTGCTTGTCCAGGCTACAGCTCCGCGTGATCTCAGCAAAGAAGAATCAAATCCAAATATTAAATTTAGAAAAATCAGGGAAAATTAACTCATCCTTGTCACCTTCCCTTAATTATTAACAACCATTATGTAATCATCTTGTATTTATCATCTTTAAATCCAACAACCTCTCACGTTAGGTTTGCACATGACCCTTCACAGTTTTTTTTACCAGAATCTTTCTTGACAGGTGAATTCAGGTGTTTTTTACCGCCTGATAAATCTCAATTACAAGTGAATCTAGCAATAATAAGGTTATAAAACTGGGAAAGGGTAATGGCATGCCTGTAGGGTACCAGACACAAGCAAGTCGTTAGGTTTAAAACTATCTAAATATGGCCACGAAACAGTTATAAATATGTTCAAATTGATTCTGAATACAACCCAACACTCCACTTCCGTTCCTTTGTCTGCTTCTGTAATCCTTGTTCGTCTCTTATTCTTTCCTTCTTTACCTGAGGTTTTATAGAACTTTCTTCCTGCTATATATCTCTTAATTATCTTTATCTACCCTGAATTCTCTTACTGTTCCCTTTTCGCTATCTTAATCTTTTTCTCTACATCTATACATACTCATCAAAACCCAAGTTTTCATTCGTACAAAATAACAATTCCCTGAGATTTTTCAGCACCAGCTTTCTCTGTCTAAATCATATACATCCTATCAAGTTTCAGGTTTCTGGGATCCTTCAACGTCATGGTACGTATAGCTCTCTATCTGGCAAATCTGTTAATCTCTTGTTTCTTTTGTTTCTGAGAAAGTTTTACCTCTCGCTCCTGTTTTTTTATATATAGTTGTTTTATTATTTACCTTTTTCTTCTTCTTTTCTTCTTGGTTTAATATTTTCAGGCACGAGAGATTGGAAATGTCATGTATGATGAGGTTAGATAAGTTCATGTGGCTATATTCATATGTTACTCTCTTTCTTTTTTTTGAATTATATTATAGTATATTATTTTATCAGTTTTTAAACTGTTTTTCCTTTTATAATTTTTTACAGGAGTTTGTATTGAATTCTCGAGGATTGAAGCTTTTCGCATGTAAATGGATTCCCATGAATAAAGAACCAAAAGCCTTGGTCTTTATTTGCCATGGTTATGGCATGGAATGCAGCATCACCATGAACAGTGAGTATCTACAAAAATCTGCTTGTTAAGGCTTTGAAGTTTGCCTTGATGAATATCAAAACGTTATGGAAAATTGGCAATTCAATCCTAAGGGGCGTTTCCACTATAATTTTCAGGCACGGCGATTCGGCTTGCAAAGGCAGGTTATGCAGTTTATGGTTTAGATTATGAAGGGCATGGAAAATCAGCTGGTTTACAAGGCTACGTGGAAAACATGGATTACGTTATCAATGACTGCTCTAGTCATTTTACAAGTATATGTGGTAAGATTTTATTTTTCTTCTTGTAACGTGTTTTTTATGATTGTATATATCAACTGTCTTGAAGTCATTTCTTCTTCTTCTTTTTGTTTAATTTTAGAGAAGCAAGAGAACAAGGAGAAGATGAGATATTTGTTAGGAGAGTCCATGGGAGGAGCAGTCGCTTTGCTCTTACACAGAAAGAAGCCAGATTTTTGGGATGGTGCGGTATTGGTGGCACCCATGTGTAAGGTATCTTTGTTTATTAATTATGTTTTTTCCCCTTTATTCTCTCTCAAATTGCTTTATTTTTTTCAAAAACAAAATGCGTACCCTCCTTTATTATAGTGTTTCACACGTCTGGTAGCTCTCTTTTTTTCACTTATATATCCATGGTCTGCCTACAAAATTGGATCTAGTTCTTGTTGTTTTTATGCTGGCTAGAATTTTATTCTAATAAAAATATAAAACAACAGAGTGTTTTACCTTTTCAACCACTTTGTTTGAGTCAGTCGTTAGGACAAGCTGTTTCCGAAAACCTTTTTAAGTTGAACACTAGCCAATGGTTGCAGGGAAAAAAAAACAGCTGAAAAGCTCTGTAATTGTCAAATAAACTTGCGCAGAAATTGGTCAGGCAAGCAATATTTCTCGTCATTTTATTGATCTGGTCCTCTATTAGCTGTTTGTACCCATTCAGGCTCAGTAAAAGGCATGAGGATTTACTTGAACTCGATTTTATCTGCAGATTGCAGATGATGTGAAGCCACCTCAATTCGTAATCACTATTCTAAGAAAGCTTTGCAGTATCATTCCAACTTGGAAAATAATCCCAACCAAAGATATCGTGGATATTGCCTTTAAAGTACCTGAAGTAAGACAACAGGTATATTTCTTCTAGCTCCAAATATTTATTTTCCTCCCAATTTGTAATGACTTTTCCCCCCACTAAAATGATATATTAATAATTGATGATTACTTAATTACAGATCAGAGAAAACCCTTACTGCTACAAAGGGAAACCTCGCTTGAAGACCGGGCATGAACTTCTAAGGACTAGCTTGGATCTTGAGCAGAGGCTTCAGGAAGTGTCATTGCCGTTTATAGTTCTGCATGGTGAAGCAGATAGAGTGACAGATAAATCTGTCAGCGAGCAACTCCTCAGGGTGGCTTCAAGTTCAGACAAGACCATTAAGTTGTATCCTGAGATGTGGCACGGTCTACTTTATGGAGAACCAGTAGAAAACAGTGACATTGTTTTTGAAGACATTATCGATTGGTTAGATAACAGGACTCATCGTGGAAATACAAGACTGGAGAGGGAGCAAAAACACAAGCATGATGATTTTTCCAAGTCTAAATAAGAGCAAGAAATTCAGTGGTGATGATCTTCCCCTAGGCAAGATTTAGTTCTTCAATTCGATGAGCGCGAGGTGGAATTTCCATTACAAAAACAGTACATCCCAAATGATGACATGAAAATATTCATCAATAATCGAGGGCAGTCGGACTGGACTGTTCTACGTAAAGGCTAAAGTGAGCTTAGAAGTAAGAACTGTGAGATACATGGGGGCATTTAATAACATAAAATGGCTTCGGGAAATTCATTCATTACGCCTGCACATCCTCTGTACGAAAAGTTTGTTTTACAGAAAGCTTTCTAATTTAACAGTGAGCAACTTCTATCTTGATTTCAAGAAAGTGTTCGCTAGCTAATTTATCACTTCAGTTCTGAAGTAATTGTAGATGGCATGTATCGAGTAATTATAGCAACCATCAAATTCACAAAATGGAAGAAACCAAAACAAGAAGGCTTCTTTAACTGAAGTTTCACAAACTGATCATCGTGAAAAATGAGTGCTAACCTACTAGAGTTGCATATGCACCCAAGCTACGAGCCTACTATTAGGTACAAAGTTACTTCGAGAAAGTCAGTGGCAAGCCAACCAGGCGGACAATGACTGCAAGTATCAAACTTCAGCTGTAAATAGGGTTTCACAGCATGCCAGGACCACCCAGACACCATTAGGTGGATAGAAGGCGGTGCACCATGACAAGCAAATCCATTTCCCATTTACCTGTTGAAAAAGTGAAGCTTGATCGCTTGCATTTGCAGGGGGCTAAAGAAAATCACACTCAGGTTACTATACAGGCCCCATGCCAACAAGTCTTGATAGAACCACTGCATGGATAGGAGGGTTGACGTTGAAATCTTCCAGCCTCTCCCTGACGGTCCCAGAAGGTTGGAATCAAACCCTTCCGTAGTGCGCTTCTTTGAGGGTTGCTCAAGCAATCTTCTATGCGATCCAGGCTTCTCAATTTACTGGTTGACATGGCATATGGAATTTGACACTGTCAAAAAAATAAAACAATAAAAATTACCAAATAACCTAAACTTTGAAAATTTAAAGCAGATGTAAGAAGTGAATTTTTTTTTTTTTTGGGAACCAAAAGGTTTTAAAAAGTCAAGCAAAGAAATTAGCCATATCACAAGTTAAGTAGAGCACAGAAGCTTTTTTTTTTCCTTGAAAAATCCAGCGAGACAGTTGCAAAGACCCAACCATAAACATTATATATATATAACAGTTGGAGTATACTTTAACTATTAGTATATCTATAGAACAAATGAAAGGGTGAGTGGAGCCTTCATCAACAACACTTGCTCATCAAAAAATTAACACAAAACAAGGACTCACCATCTTCTCCTGTAAAATATTTAATTGATTTCGTATACCTATTTATTATACTCCATAAGCGACGACCTCATAGCCAAACACTTTTCACATCATAGGGTGTTTGATTGTACAAAAGGTTCGTATATAGTTTCAAATCCGAATCCCAAAAAGAGTCACACAGACATTATAATGCATTCATGAAAATGAGTCTGTCCCACTCCTGCAATTTCAAAAACAACTGTGTGCATGCATATTGAGCTGCACATAAGATGATCACAATATTTAAAAGGGGAAAAGAAGCACCTTCAAGTTAATCTTTCCTCAGATGATCTTGTTTCGAACTTCTTCAAGTTTCTTGAGTATCTCCCCAGGAGTTCTGTCCAGCTCATCAGCAATTTTTCTTTGTGCATCAAGGGGCAGAGTTGGGAACTGCTCGCATAGATCCCCATCAATCACATCCTGCAAAATTATCCCAAAGGCTTTAGCATTCTTTTAGAAAATACCAGGTAGCACTATAACTTAGAAAAAAACAAATAAATTACTGAGACAAATAATTACATGCAATGAATCGTTCCAGTTTGAAACAGCTCAGTGGCTTTAATAGCATTTTAAATTGGTGTTGAGAAACCATAATCAAATGAGACCATCTATATTGACTTACCTTAACAGGAAAATAAGCAGACCTATATGACATATGATCTCTTCCACACAAAGGTGGGTGGTCTTGTCTCAAATGCATCTCCAAGTGTGAAAAGAAGTCAACATCATCTCTAGAGGTGAATGGAAGTAGGGCCCCAACACTCCCCATCACTGTCCCATATATGATGCACTCGCCACCACCTGGAATTAGAGATGCCTTCTGCAAACTGTTAACCACATCACCGATATGAAACTGCACTATCTCCTCTACCTTGTTTGGAGCTCCATTAAGCTTCCCCTGCTCCCACTTTATCTTTCCACCAGTTGGATCTTCTTCTATCTCGTCAGAGACATCCTGTGGCAGCCTCGCAAAGTAGATATTTCCAAACTTGTCTGCACCAGCCATGCTATCAAAATCTACATGGTATGATGATGTAAGCCATCTTGGGACACTATCATCAGCAAAAATATACAGTTGATTTTCATCCCGCCTGTACTTGCAGAAATGAAATGACTGCAAAGCAGACACCAAAAATATACTTCATAATGTCACCAGGAAAAATATGACATAAATATGGGAAAATGTATATATAAAAAAACAAATATCTAAAAGGAATATATATCCAGATTAAAGGTATTTAGAAAACATACTTCTTGAATGTCACCCACATAAATCCGATCACGGTAGGTGTGGATAGAAACGATGGTGTTGGGGAACAGCTTATTCTCACACTTCCTAAGCAACCTCTTTTTCCCCAAGTCATACAATCTCAGCACCGATCCTATTCCAGCAAGTAATCTTCCCTGAAACTGGCATAAAGCAAGTGGAACACCTTCTACTTGAGTCTTATGCAAAAGTTCTAGGCTTTTGCCATCATCCACAAACTTATAAATGTGAATGAACCCAGTAACCAAGCTTCTTTTGGGCCAAAACTGCAGTCCCTTGGCTGTACCAACAGCTAAGAGAGTTCCGTGCTCCTTGTCATGGAAATTTACAGTGCACAAGCTAAATGCAGCTTCATTGTCTTGAAGCTCCAGCAAGCAAGTAGTAGCAGCAGACCTTGGGTCAAGGACTCTAATGCAAGAAACCCACTTGTCTGACTCAGCCTTTGGATAACCATACTGCTCATCAGATAGGGGGTCATCTTTATCATCATCATCACCATTTTCCATCTGCTCAGCACTGGCACTTCCATTTTCCCCCATTCCAGAAGCTTCAAAACACTCCTTTTTTGCTGCTTCACGCTCCTCTGCTGTATATGCTCCTTGATCGCTCTCAATAATCACCAACAATTTCCGCTTAGGTTGAAGCACAAACTTTCTTGGAGTGTATCTTAGAGGTATTGCAGTTTCATTAAATGTTTCTCCCAGTCTTTCAATTGTGAAAATCCTCAATGCATCCCCGGCAACAGAAACAACACCTTCTGCACACTGATCAGATGAGAATGAAGCAGCATATTCAAGAGTCTCGTATGAAAGGGGAGTTAACAGAAAATGCCCTTGGTGAATATAACCAAGCCAGGGTCGACTAGATAAGCACAACATTGCACGTCGACCTCTCACATTAATGGAAAAAAGTTTTGGGGCCCTCAAACCCAAAAATCGGGAACGAGAGTCAGAAAGCTGGCCTGTCACCATGTCCACCACTGTCCTGAATAGAACCCCAGTCTGCAAACCAGCATTAAGGAAAAGACTGGCAGGGTGATCAGCACCATCTTCCCCACCAATTGATGCCTGAACCTCAAGAAAGAGGAGGGATTCTGGAGGTGCTGAAACACTTTGCACACTCAGAATCTGCATACAGTCATCAGGATCCAAAGACAAGACACGGATGGTGTTATCATACGAACCAACTGCTAGGAATCGAGACCTCTGTCTTCCTTCTGGAACAGGGGCAATGTCCAAACAGGCCACATCTCCTGACATCTCATGCTTCTCCACTTCCATTAGCTGACCAGTCATATCCACCTCAAAATATATAAGCTCCCCTCCACTTAAAGCAATAACCACTTGAAGTCTATTGGAGCCAACTTTCACAATTGTCCTCTTTGCAGGGGTTCTCCACTCATTAATACGCCCATCTTCCCTGATATGTCTTATGCCATTTGGGTGAATTTGCATCAAAGAATCATCGCCAATTAAAGAAACGGCAAGTGAAGGTGTGGTATCAAGAAACCCACTGTCACTAACTTCCTCAACTGTTTCTCCAATTGAAAGCACAAGAGTTGCATTGTTAAAAGACACAACAATATACGCATCAAACTCGTCATAAATATTCTTTTTCACAGTCCAAACTGCACTCGGTACACCAGGAAGCTGTGACACAGCCATCTCACTAATGGCCAAACCAGGCCTCAATATCCTCAATGATGAACGAGGACCACGCCCACAAAGTGAAAATATCTGTGGGGTTTCTTCGTCAAAAAGATTAGCAACCTTCATGTCCATAATAGGCATCAAGCTCTCAACCTGGTCAATCCTAACAAGATTCTTTAACCCTCGTGGCTGGAAAAACACAGGCTGGAAGCCTTCCTCAGTTTCCATCAAAGTAGCAGATGAGGCCTCCACATCCTCTTCCTCCCCAATGGCCTGAAACTGATACAACGCATGATTCCCAAACTCTGATGCAGCAAACAAAAACCCTGATTTCAACACACACATCGAGGATGTGACTGGGATCGTATCAAAATACTTAATCTTCAATTCCTTCACCTTGTCATTCTCATGATCCAACGTAACCTTAAAAATGTCACCATACTCCGTCTGCAACAAAAAGAAAAACATTGATTTCTGCTTATGAGTAGCCGCAGAGACTATCAAAACCCCACGTTCAGCAGGCAAATCAGCACGCCTGGGAATCACAGCCCTCACATCAGGATGCCCTTGATTCTTATAAATCACAAAATTCTCCACACAAACTAAAACCCCACTTGGACCATCACCACCTCCAGGTACCGTAACAAGCATATTAGCGCCATTATCAACCTGCTCAGACCATTTCCTGGAGACATGATTAAGCCCCAAATCAAGCTCGTAAAACGTCAAATTCTTCTGTGCTTCACTCGCGGATTGCCCTGTCGAATCCTGATCTGCTTCCGAATAATCCAACTCAATGGCAGCAAAAATAGGATTATCAAACCCGCAATCAACACCACATACAGAGTAACATATAGTATGAGACTTATGCGCCTCTAAAGGTGAAGAAATGGTTAACCTGGCAACAGTATCTCTATTCAAAACATAAACTAACTTCTGTTTCTCACAAGCACCAATCATAACAGCTCTTCCCTTCGGATCAACTGCCAAATACTGACCCGGAACAATCCGGCGACAACCGGATTTTCCAAAAGTTTCTTGATGAATTTTGTCAAGGACATTTCTCTCCTTGTTATATTCTAAAATTACAATCCTACCGGAATCAGAACCAACAACAATATAATCTTTTTGAGCACCAGTTAGTCTAAACTGAGCTAATGAGCGAATTGCACCGAAAATTTCAACAGATAGAACTGTTTGGAGCTTACCGTTCTCGTCAGGGCGGAGAAGATCGAGGACTTTGCCGCGAGCGACTACGATTTCTTGTGCTTTGCCGCCGGAGAAGTTGCCGTTAATGGCGGAGATGATTCCAGTGGCTCGTTGGAGAGTGAGGCTGTAGAGGTACATGGTAAAGTTAGGTTTTGAAGTGGGAGAAAATGGTGGGAATCGGGGTTTTAGGGTTTTAAAGAAGAGAGCTAGCTAGAGAGTGTCCCTGGATTTCCGAGAAAAATCGGTTCTCGTATGATTATTGAACTGACCACATGAGATTTATTGGTAATGGACTTTAAGATTAGGCCCATCAACTACAACTACAAAGAACAAGCCCATATATAAATCAAGAAGTCCTCTTACAGTTTACTGGGCTAGAGAACGGGCTTCGGTTAAAACTAAACAAGGACCAAGCCCAGTTTTATCCAAGACGAATCTTTCTAGTAATTAAATAAGGGATTGTTTGGTATCGATTTCGTCTTCTATTTTCTGTTGTAAACAAGATATAAACATTTTTGTTTTTGTTTTTGTTTCAAAAAATTAAAATTGACAACAAGTTTTAGAACTTTCAAAACCATAAAAAAGTAAGTCTTCTAAAGTCTTCAACGATAGGTTTTTTATACTTCTGGTTTGTGTTTTAAATTTTAGGTAGGTTCCAAAGTTTAAAAAATAATTAGTGAAGGAGTTTATTATATAATCAATTTTGAAGTGATCAAACTTCAAATTAAAATTGGATTAATCATTTTTGTTAAATGGATAATTCTTGTTTTTTATGTTAACCCGATTTGATTTGAACAAGTTAATAATTTTATAGAAATATAGACGGGTTAACTAGATTCTACCAAGTCAATATCTTGTTCAATTCAAATAAAAATTAGATCGAGATCAAACTTCAGGTTTTGAGTTTTTTCTATAAACTTAAAATCTTGAATTTTCTAGATAAACTCATAGACCAAGTTGATTTTAACAACTATAATCCTTGATTGTTGAAACCTGTTAGTTGCTAGGGTTTCAAGCCAGCATCATTCCATCCATCCCACACACGAGCTATTTCCAAACTTTTTTAAAATGTTTTTTGGTTAAAAATATATTGAAAAAATATATTTTTTTACTTTTTAAAATTTATTTTTTATACCAACATATTAAAATAATTTAAAAACAAAAAAAATGAATAAAAAAATTATATCTTTTTAAAAACACTTTTAAAACGCAAAAATAAATGGGCTATAAGACAAATCTTTCATAAAACCCTTAAGATGTGAAAGAAATTCCAATAATATTCCTCCTTTTCTTTCCTTTTCCTTTTCCTTTTCCTTTTCCTTGTTTTTTTTTTTTTTATAAAGTTAAGAACTTTAATTGAGATTGAATAGAAATTACATATTTAATCAAATTCACAGCAGACACAAGGCGTTCTTCAATGAATGTTTGTTCTTCAAAACAAATTTTGCCTAGAATGGCTGATAAAGTTACTGTGGTATTCTTCCTGCTCTCACACAGAGAAAGAGGATTTCTGCAAATTGTTTTGCTAGGCTAGCTATGTTCATAATGATGGTTGAGAGCCAGGGGCGGGTCTAGGATTCGCAATTAAGGGGAGCAAAAGTAAAAATACTATTTTGCCAAGTATTACTACACAAGTATACAATATTATTTTACTATGTAATATTTGATTTAAACAAAATCATCATATTAAAAATGAATTGCAAAACACAAAATAGTACTTTTAAAAGATAATCTCATACAATTATTCTAAACAAATCATTTTTTTAGGTGTATGATTGAATAATGGGAAAGTTTCAAAAATCCACAGAGGGGAAATATATATAAAAAAAAATGGTGCAAATTCAATATCCATAAACTATAAGAAATTATTATATAAGTTAGTTATTTTATATTTATTTTCGGTGTTTTTATAAATTTAAGTTCATATTATAAACTTTGTTATACGCGTAACAATTTATATTCTAAGATATTATATAATTTATCTTTTTACACTCTTCAATAATATAAAGTAATTTTTAAAAACACGGAATATAAATATAAAAGTAAATAAACTATAAAATAATTAGGATGATGTTCTCTAATAGATGAAAAGAAAATTAGAAAAAAATAATATAATTTAGTCTATTTTACACTCACAAAAAATATAAACTATAATTTCTAAAAACACAAAATATAAATGTAAAAATAAATAATTACTGTAATTTTTTTTAATAGATGAAAAGAAAATGATATTGTGGGAAATACGAATATTATTTTACTTAAGGATATTGTGATTGATATTTTATTAATTAATTCATCTTATTTTTTAAGAAAACATTAGGGTAAATACGACAACGAATGTGAATCCGTGACCAAAAAAAAACATTTATTCATCATCATCATTTTTTTTATGAGAAAAATCTTTTACCTGCACAAAAATACACCACATGACTAACCCAACTACGTCACTCTCAGAAAAAGAGAGAAATAACCTACCTACTCCAACTACAACAAGCCTAATCCACTTCCCTCTCTCTCCCTCCCTCCCTCCCTCTCTCAACATTGCTATTTCTCCCTTTTCTTCTAGCTTATAAATGATCAATGTTGGTCACCAGAATTTAAATTTAATCACAAGTTCACAATATGAAAATGGGTAAGCTTCCTTCCATGCTGAGCTTGGTTTGCTTGCTCCTTTGCATGAATATCATCAACCGATCATCCTTCGCTCGAAGCCTTGGCAATTCAAGTCCTGGCCAGCACCACCACCACAACCACCACAAGAAAATAACTTTCCTAATGCAAAATGTGCTGAACGTGACACACCCCTTACCAAAGCCTGCAACAACTAAAGTTACTAGCCAGATACCATTTCCAAAACCTCTAGGCTATTTTCCTCCGAGTGGAGGCATCCCTTTACAACAACCCAACGCAGCAGTTTCCGGTACTGGGTTGTCAACACAAACAATTGACGTTTCTAACATTGGCCTATCATTTCCGGATAGAGCTACCTTGCAAGAGTTGGAATTTGGAAGTGTAACAGAAATTGGCGAGGACTTATTTGTTTATGGTTCATTAGTGGTTGGAAAAGCACAAGGGTTGTACGTTGCTAGCTCAGAAGATGGAACTAGCCACATGATGGCAATGACAGTAAAGTTTGTGAAGAATAAGTACAAGGATGGGTTGAAATTTTTTGGTGTGCATAAGACAGACGTGCCTGAGTCTCATATTGCAGTCATTGGTGGCACTGGGAAGTATCATAGTGCCAATGGCTATGCTGTGATCAACGCGGTTGGTGTTGGTTCTAAGAGTACTGCAGGGGAAGAAAACAGAACAAAAGGAAATCTTCTATTCAATGTTTATCTAAGCTAGTAAAACTCTTACAGATCTGTACTATCATATATGATTTATTTTTTTGTCACAAGTGATATAAATCAAAAGAATGTTACAAGGAAATCAAGATCCCCACTTACTCCCCACTTTCTCTTTTGTTGTTCCTTAAAAAACTGTTAATTATGGAAACCATCACCTATTAAAGAAAAGATTGTCAATGGTTCCAGACAACCATAAAACGGGGTGATCCATCTTGTTTTCCCAAATGGGTTCCTAACTGTTGTGGAAACAGAAGGATTTTTTGCTTCCAGACCAATGGAAAATCGAAATTGCAGTGGTGGTCACGTTATGAACTAATAGTGATTTATCAGCAGCAGCGCAATTGCTTTACCAGTTACTTCCATATAATGGGCTCTTTACCATTGTTACAGTGTTCATCACCTTTTTATAATCGAGTTGCAGAGTGGCAAGACAAATTCTAATAGATAATTCTAGGCTAGTTCAAGTCATCTCATCACTATCATAATAAGCTAGGTCCAGAAATAGGGAATGTTAACTGCTGTTTCAGCTTTATCTGTTTGCTCTTAAATCTGTGAGTTCGAATCCAGATGCCCAACATTAAGAAAGCAAAATCCATTTCACAAGCTGCTTCTAAGGACTAATCTTGAGATGCCGCAAAAGACAATCAATTTCCTGTTGGACATGCCCTCTTTACCACCACCAGATAACCAAGTGTTGTACAGGATCTCAATGGTTATAGTTAAGATAGTAGGGTATCAAGAAGATGTCGGAAACTCGTAATCAGTTTATGGACTGGAAAATGTAGCATTGGCTATTTTCATGTTATTTCAAAATTGAATCCCTATTTAGCCAAACCTTAATGCAGCTAGTTTCTGATCCTTGCCAGGCTTAAGATTTTGAATATAATTTGCACCAAGCAGCAACTTAGCATGTAATGCCAGAGAGAAATCCCACCTTAACTGCCCAATTATCCTGCATAATAGAGTACCTGCTCCCAAATATTAAAAGTATAAAGGCACCTAAACCAAGTGATCCATGCCTTTCTTTCGAAAAGCAGCATATATACCACGTTTGGTTTTACTTGGAGTCAACTGCACCAGTTCATGCCCACATCAAAATATGAAATAGGAATTTGGTATCACAACCAGAACACTCAACTTAATAGAAGGTATGCTCCAACTCCACTATATCAGCTCCACTTCTCACTGGAGTTTCCTTTAACTATATATAACCACAATAGACTCTTCCTCCAGCATCAGAATCATTCTTCACATCCTCTTGAACAATACTTAGCTCTTTCACAGAATCGAAACCCAAGATGGCCAGACTCCTCTTTGTTACCACTACATCACTCAAGGCAATTGTCTATTTTTTCTTGATTGCTATGACTCTCTCCTATGCCAACTCGGCAAGAATCCTTGATGGGGTAGAACCCGAAAATCCAGCTGTTGTTGGCCCTCCCGTGACAACAGCAGTCCCAGCTCCTACGACTACATTGCCAAGTGGCCAATTCCAAGCGACCACTCCCTCCACAGTTGAAGATGGCGAAGCAGACCCTCCACTTCCAGATGAAACTGTAGCCCCTGACACTGCTGTGGCAGCACCAGTTGCTGATGCGGTAACACCGGTTGATGATGGTACAGCACCAGTAGCTCCTCCAGTCAGAGTGGCAGCACCACTACCTGCAGGTCCCATCACCACCACCACGCCACCAAGTGGGCCAGCCCCATTAGTGGCCACGAGTGCCACCGTAGCAAAACCTGCTGGCTCACAAACCACCACCGCTACCACTTCTCCTCCATTGTCCTTCTTCATGCATGACATCCTAGGAGGATCCCACCCATCAAATAGAATCGTGACCGGGATCATCGCCCGCACTGAAATCAATGGCATTCCTTTCTCCCAGCCAAACAACAACTTTTTCCCACTCCAAGGTGGGACCCCACTGGTCAACA
>Ga0307518_10001034_pt1 | contig 20824 bp, 16 predicted proteins | sample 25_EM_MG_FD_203889 | JGI IMG/M metagenome (GOLD analysis project Ga0307518, IMG submission 203889) | Populus trichocarpa ectomycorrhiza microbial communities from riparian zone in the Pacific Northwest, United States - 25_EM | ecosystem: Host-associated > Plants > Roots > Unclassified | place...
TAGAAATTTGATTTGATTCATTGTTTTTTTTTGTGATTGAAATTGAAAATGTTTAAGAATGTTTGAAAGGTATTGTGGTTTTATCCTTACTAATATATGGCTGGCAAAAATAGGATTAAGCATTGCCCGGCGTTGCCTGCCTTCGGCAGGCACCAGCGCTAGCTGGTAGTGTATTATGTAGAGCTTGACTTGTCAGTGGCTACATAATGATATCACTTGTCCAAAAAAAAAAAAAAAGAAATGACACGCGTTGTTTGGCCACGTGTACGCGTCTTGAGTGAATTTCAAATTGCTGCCTGGTGGGATTCCGAAGTACAGGGCATGTCACCGACGATTGCACCGATGGAGAACCGGAAGATACAACGACCCAGTCGTCACCGTGGACGCTATGGAGCGTAGATACCGTGATGGCGACGAGGATGGGCAGGAACGAGGGTGGGCCATAGCAAGAGGAGGGGCGGCGGGAGGTAAGTGGAGACGGTGGAGTGCGACGTGTCTGGCCTGGTGACACGGCATTCAAGGCAATGGTCTGCCTGACCACGGTGGCACCATCGTCGACTCTCCCAACTCAGGGACATCAGCGACTTCCTCGAGTCCACCAGATATCCCGACTTTGACCGTCGACCAGCGCTCGGAAGTGGCAGGAATCGCCCGCAACGTTGCTTGTCTTGATTCGACCGTTCAATACTATTGTTCCATCTCTCGCACCGCTCCAAACTCCCTGGTACGGGCTCAATTCTGGCGCACACGACGGGTGAGCATTCTGACCGCAAAATTACTGAACAATCGAGTGTAGAGTTGTTGGTCTGGCACACACGATACAGTACTGAAATAGTGCTCAGCAACACTACCCTGACGAGTCTGATCGCAGGAATCGATTCCTTGGACCGGACCAACCCACTCGCACCCACATTCAACGAGCTGCGAGCCAGCCTCCCCGCTCTGACTCTCAGGGCTTCTTGAGCTCCCCATCCCAGTAGCATACCATTCCTTCCAGCCTAGGTGGATCCAACAGCTCGCCGCCTTGGTTCCCTACTTCCTCTCGAATGTATTCCTTCAATACCACTAGCTGCATACCCACAGGCGGCCTACCTTCTTCCGTATCCACCAGATCCTCCTCCTTTTCGAATCAGCACACATTCTCTTCGGCTCTTCGTTGCTCCTCCCGATTTGCTTCCACCTTCAAGGTCGACGAGTCAGAGGCTCTTTCCGACACCCATGACATCCTGTCCACCACCCCCGTCGCTGACCGTCGTCCCTTTCCCCCGGATCTCACCCGCAGCAGGCCCCAGTCGCTCGCGGCAGCCACTCGCCCTTGAACCCGTTTCGAAACCAGAACCTCTCGTCAGAGGCCGCCGGTCTCATGGCATCCCAACCCACGGTCAACTTAGACATTTTTTCTCTGTACGTGTGCTTGTACGTCTACCCCCCCAGATTATTATTTATTGCAGTGCGCTATCAAGAATTCAAGAGAATTACTATTCAGTCTTGTTCACTTATAGTGATGATTGCTTCAAGTGTACATTAGAAACTTTCAATATGAGCCTTGGTTTGGGCTAGCTACATGGCGGGAAGTTCTGTGTATCGCTACTATGCATGCATATATTCACTGTTCAGGTGATCTTTTACTTCAAGTCAACTTTGCATGTTACTGGGCTCGAGAATTGAAGTTGCAGTGCAAGTGTTATCGACATCGGTACTAACGGATGCCTCTCACCAAGACAAGTGTTACAACAGGAATAGATATATCATGCATATCCATGTATACGACGATACAAGGAACGTGTTTGGATGCGGAACGGTAGAACGTGGCGTACAGGCCCTCTGAGAGTCTAAGCGTGATACACAGAGGCTGAGCGTCAACTACATCTGCTGTTGACGTTGCTGACTTTCGCTCCGCGGTGACTGTGGAAGCAAGTACCAGTCTCGTGTATCCCTAACCATAGCATAATGAGGGGGGACAGACACACGTACCCCATGGCCAACAGTCCATCGGGCATTGCTGTTTGGACGCAGCCGTGCTGAGCCACTTGAGTAGAATGTGTGACTGCACTCTCCCCAGACTGCAAAAGCACAAGTGATACATCGTTGGAAGGCAAAGGCAATGAGCACGTACTGAGCGGACAATCGTCCGCAGGCATGTTATACGAAGCATCCATGGCCAGCAGCCCTCGTACGATACCCAACAGATCCCACATACACCGCTCTCGTCATCGGGGTAGTTGTTACCAGTGTTCCCGTGCCATTGGGCGACTGCGCGCTAGTGCTCGATGTGAACTCTCATCAAGGAGCAGCTGGGTGCAACTAATGGATCAATTGTAAGTACCATGTGTTGGGGAAGGAAACAACGTCATTGTTTGGCGGTGTGTACGCGTCTATGGAGCACTGCGATGAACACCTCCTTGTCTCGATGGCTTCGAGGCGAGGCTGCCTGATAGAGTCTGCAGCATAGCTGGATGGCAAGAATACACCACACAATGATACCGTGAGGCGATTCCACTAATCACATGCGAGTAACCCACACCAGTTCCAACATGCTGTGGATGGTCCCACGCATTTGTGTCCACTGCCACCCATCCATTTCTCCATCGTGCTCATTGCTCTCGCCTCCAGACGCTACCTTGAATTACTTGTCCAACTGGTGCGAAGTCTGTCTCGTACCCTTTCCTCCCTTGCCGTACTTGAGGGCTTGCATTTAATTACATATCACGAGTCCCATCTCAGGTCTTCGGCCTATTCGTATGGTCCACTCTCTCTGTTAAGGTTCTAGCTGACCTGAATGAAGGCTCACCTCCTCCTCAATCAACCAACCATTGTCCTCTTGTTTCGCAAAGGGAACCTTTGGTGAGTTCGTTTTAGGCTCCTCTTTCAAATATCTCACCTTAGTGTCCCAAAAGAGCAGACGCCCGTGAATTTTGGTGACCCTCCACCTCGTGTACAATAGGAGAACGAACGATGACGGAGTTGGACGACAAGATCACCCGAAGGCGGAAAGAATTGGAACGTCATCCCCCAGGAGATACTGGTCGGGCTGACGCCCTCTTCAACCTCGCATATTCCCTGAGTGAAAGAGTCTTGGAGACAGATGGCATTGCGGATATAGAGGAGGCTGTTGCGCTGCATCAATCAGCATTGGACCTCCGTCCGCCAGGTCATTCCAATCGGTCGGACTCACTCCATGGTCTCGCATTTTGCTTCAGCATACGGTACAACAAACAGGATACCATAGCAGACTTGGAGCAAGCCATCACACTCGATCGAGCTGCGTTAGAGTTGCGTTACCCAGGCCACTCTGGTCGTGCCAACACTCTTCACAACCTTGCAGAGCACCTGAGGAAGAGGTTCCTGAAACTCGGTGCGAATGGTGATCTCGATGAGGCACTCTCGCTGCATCGATTCGCGTTGAACCTCCATCCGGGAGGCCATTCCAAGCGGTCGGACTCACTCCATGGTCTCGCACTTTGCTTCAGCCACCGGTACGACAAACAGGGTACCATAGCAGACTTGGAGCAGGCCATCACACTCGGTCGAGCTGCGGTAGAGCTCTGTTCCCCAGGCCACTCTGGTCGTGCCAGCATTCTCTACAGCTTTGCATGTTACCTGAGGCAGAGGTTCCTGAAACTCAGTGCGAATGGTGATCTCGATGAGGCAATCTCGCTGCATCAATCAGCGTTGGACCTCCGTCCGCCGGGTCATTCCGATCGGTTGGACTCACTCCATGATCTCGCACTTTGCTTCAGCGACCGGTACGACAAACAGGGTACCATAGCAGACTTGGAGCAGGCCATCACACTCGGTCGAGCTGCGGTAGAGCTCTGTTCCCCAGGCCACTCTGGTCGTGCCAACACTCTCTACAGCTTTGCATGTTACCTGAGGCGGAGGTTCCTGAAACTCAGTGCGAATGGTGATCTCGATGAGGCAATCTCGCTGCATCAATCAGCGTTGGATCTCCTTCCGCGGGGTCATTCCAAGCGGTCGGACTCACTCCATAGTCTCGCAGTTTCCTTCAGTGACCGGTACGACAAACAGGGTACTGTAGCAGATCTGGAGGAGGCCATCACACTCGGTCGAGCTGCATTAGAGCTCCGTTCCCCAGGCCACTCTGATCGTGCCCTCACTCTCTACAGCCTTGCAATTTACCTGAGGAACAGGTTCCTGAAATTCGGTGCGAATGGTGATCTTGATGAGGCAATTTCGCTGCATCGATCAGCGCTGGACCTCCATCTGGCGGGTCATTCCGATCGGCTAACATCGCTCAGCCAGTTGACGAACTGTCTTAGCTCCCGATTTGAGAGGCTGGAGACTGCAGCAGATTTGGATGAGCTTATCACCCTCTGCCGAGCTATATTGGACCTCCATCCACAGGACCATCATGATCACGCGGAGTCTATTGACCAGCTGCTTCTCCTGCTCCGAAAGCGAATTCAGAGACATAACATGGCAGCCGACTTGGATGAATCTATCTCACTTGGTCGCTCTGCATTGGCATCTTGTGAACCCGGGACTCCTGGACGTGCTACATACCTTCACGACCTTGTTACCGACCTTCACACTAAGTTCCGCCAACTTGAAAACACTTCGGACGTTCAGGACGTACATCGTAATCATGCCGAATCCTTCCACACCCTTCTGATTTATGTCAAAGGCCTGGTCGATGATGGAGATGTTGCCCTAGTTGTGGATAGGATTGAGGTCATCGCACGAGCTGCATTGAAGCTCTGCCCTACTGGTCATCCTGATCATGCGATGTCTGTTATCACTTTTGCTGCTTTCCTTCGGCGCAGGTTCCAACAACAGGGTGCCGTTGCCGATTTAGATGAAGCCATTATGTTGTGCCAGGAGGCCTTAGAGGTCTGTCCGTCAAGGAGTGTGGCCAGTGCGCCACATTTGCACGAACTTGCACGGTGTCTCTCAGAGAGGTTTACCAAGCTAGCCACGTTGACTGATCTGGATGATGCCATCCATTCCGAACAAGCAGCATTGATGCTGCGTCCCCAAGGACACCCTGACCGTGCAGAGTCTCTCAACAGTCTTTTCAATTATCGTCAGCTGAAAATCAAAGGGCGAGGTGCGAGTACTCAGTTAGCACATCCCATTGGCATACCTTCTGGTTCGCGGTTCAAATACTTGATTGGAGACATTATTTTCGACATCCTGAAGAGATTTCCTCCTCGCTTGCTGGACACCCATACTGGAAAGCTATGTGACAGAGACTCACAGATCGCACAGTTTGAGAAGAGTGGAGAATACAACCAGCTACTGACGTCGGCATCAGTGATGGATGCCCTCGCCCAAGTCGCTCATATCCGTGAAGTAGTGTCTACCTATTTCCGGTATGTCACACTGTCCCATCGGTGGGGAAAGCTCGAACCATTGCTGCATGACATCGAAGGGCAAGTCATCTATGACTTGCATGTCACAGAGGGTCTTCGGAAACTGCAATCTTTCTGTCTCACTTCTTTTCGACGTGGGTACTTATGGGCTTGGAGTGATACATGCTGCATTGACAAGGAAAGCAGCGCAGAACTCCAGGAGGCGATAGGCTCCATGTTTTCATGGTACCGGCTGTCGGCTCTCACTATGGTCCACCTTGCTGATGTCTCAGATACGGGCCGGCTGACCAGTAGTGTGTGGTTTAAGCGTGGCTGGACCCTTCAGGAGCTGTTGGCGCCCTGTACCATGTTGTTCTTCACTCGAGATTGGTCGCTTTACCGGGACATTTCCTCGAATCACAAGGAGGATAGCGCTATCCTTGGCGAATTGGAACAGGTGACAGGCATTGCCTCACAACATCTCACTAATTTCCATCCGGGGGTCGATGATGCACGAACGAGGCTTCAGTGGGCATCCACACGTTGTACCACTCGGCCAGAAGACATAGCGTATTCGCTTCTAGGAGTCTTTGGTCTTCACATCCCCGTCCTATATGGGGAATCTGCGGAGAATGCCCTCGGGCGTCTACTCGCAGAGGTGATCTCAAAGTCTGGTGACACATCAATCCTGGATTGGATTGGGCAATCATCAGCATTTCACAGCTGCTTTCCTGCCACTATTACCCCATATGAAACTCTTCCTCTGTCTCTGCCAGACCTAACATCACCTTCCACACGTAAAATTCGCAATTTTTCTTATTTAGATCTCTGCGCAAAATGCATCAGGCACTCTCCAACTTGCCACTTGCCAAATTCATCAACTTCAGGCTTATTCTTCCGTGTATCGTCCACCGCATCAAAGCTATGACTCTAACTCGAGTGGATGCCAGTACTGCGACTCACGTCCACCAAATTCAGGCGGTAGGTCTGGCTCCTATCGATATTGCACTGTCGGCGAGACTCGAAAATACGGCGAAAGGAGTGCCATATGTCCTGATACGCCCATGGCACCCTAACTTATTTCAATCTGCCATCGATACTGACGATGCCTCGACCCACCAATGGCTCACATGGCTGGAGCAGCCATTCAGTGCGCTTCTATTAAGGCAACTACCTCACAACGAATATCGGAGGGTTGCATTGTTTTGTCATATTATCGCTCATCCCACGGACTCTGCTGGTGTGTTGAAAGGCGAAGTTAATACATTGACTATCATATAGAGCTATGGTGTATGCAATAGGATATGGAGTTGGTACGGAGGATTGTATTCAATTTTTGAACTACCTGGTTGATTCTATCTGTACTAATTCTTTGGAGTTCGTCACATTTATGTAAGGTATTCCATTACGAAACAATTTGCAGCATTATATCTCCGCCCCGATGTGCGTAGGGTTTAGTGCAGAACATCACGCTGTGGCCAACCCTGCAGAACTCGTAAAAAATCTGCTTGGTAGAAGCCGAGATAGGATGGGATTGAAGAAAGGCCACCTCGACCCAGCAGTGTATGCAAGTTCATTGTCGAACCATCCTTTTCTTGGCTTTCCAAAAGATACTTGGCAAACTACAGTGGGCGAGAAGGATCAGGTTGCCATTTCAAGGTTTGAGGTTCCACGGTTTGTTTACAATCATGTAGCCGAGGCTCCACCCCACAAATTGGGGGTTATGTTATTTGCTCCATTGGCTACATTACGAAATCCATCAATGCACACCGCACAGACCGCCGACCGCATCATTTGTTTACAGTCCTTTTCCTGAGATGCAAGTAGCAGTTACTATAATATAAGCCCCCTTTATTTCTTTCAGTGTAATGCACCAGTGACCTGTTGAAGGCCATTCTCCACTCTGGTGCTCGCCTATCTGTGGTTTATAACAAAGCTAAACCAAATGGGGTATTTTGAGCACTTTTGCTCCGCTACTATGTCCCCCCAAAGTTCCTCTCACTCCTTCTATTCACGTTCAAATCAGCTGGGCTGTCCACTCATTATACTAAGCTCAGTTTCACTGCTAACTGCTGTCACTCATTTATATGACATGTTGTGCTAGCTGCTCAAAATCATTCCCAAAACTGGATGTGGATGAGTGTGCAAAGTGCCTGAAACGGCTGCTCAGTCCAAATGACGAGTCCATTAAAGTTGGTTGTTTTCTGGATACATTGAACACCATGGTAATAGTACTGACTACTCATCTAAACAATAGGACATTCCACAGTGTGAAGTATGTGGGTGTGTCTTTCGGTTCTTGACAGGAAAGGTTTGTGCAAGTTGTGAGGAAGGTAAGAGGACATGAATGAGACAAGTGTGCATGTGCTGATACAAATACTCCAGTGTGCCCAACTGAATTGTCTGATGGGACACTTCCCTTGCGAGGAGCTTCCATTTTGGAACGCATGGAGGCACACTCTTCATGGGCATCAGAGCACTGGCTTAATCTGTTGAAGTCGCACATGCACCCGGCATAAACCGTTGACGAAGTGCGCACAAGACTGCGACCCATTTTAGTGTAGACTTAGTAATAGTCCTCTTTAGAGTAGATGTTACATGTCACACGTCACGCGTCACAGTCATGCGTCACAATGTTTGTTGTATATAAACAGTGTCCATCGCTTATATAATATAACAGCTCTTAACCAGCTACCGCTATCATCTCAGCTTGTCCCCTCCACATAATAGGTGAGCAGGAGTAGCAGTTCCTCTACGTACATAGGTATTGCTTTAACATAATCAGCGGCCCAAAAATGCTGGACTACAGAAGGCCTCACAGGTCAATGAAGCAACAGCAGCATTAAAGCGTCAGAACCATGTCAAAACACTTAATATTTTTCTTAGTATCTTCTTGTGTCCACCTGATAAGTCTAAGGCAGCAAAGAAGGTACAGGCTCAAAATAAGCTGTCAACTTGGTTCAAATGCTGATAAGTTGGACTGTACAGTATCATATTCCACTCATACCCATCAATGTCGATATATGAGAAAATGCAGAAAAGGTGCTGATGCAAATTCTCATGAAGGCATCCAGTGTTTATGAGGAGTCCTGCATGGGAAGCAATGCAATCATGCCATCATTTGACCGGTGGGTAGATAACTCTGCTGTCTGTCCTTGTTAATGACGAGAATACTGTTTACTAGAGTAAATGCAATTTTTGCTGTTACGCAGTCTGCAACAGAATGCTTCCACCTGGAACAAAGCTATACATCAAGTGTCACTGTGGGACAGATGTACAACCGTATTAAGTCAATGGGTCAGCTGTCAGAAAGGGACAAAAAGTGGAATGCTCTTTCACTTCATCTCTTGCTGAATGAGCCAGTATGTCATGAAAATTTTAACATCGCCAGTGATATATTGAAGCATCCTATGGCTAGACTGATCATGATGAAGATGGTCCTGATGACAAGTTCATCATGAAGTCTGCTAGGAAATCCCACGCACATACCTCCAAAGTTCCAGCAAGTACTCGACAACTGAAACGAAGGCTTGAATCAGCTGGCCCATGCCCAGGTATGTAACCCCATCTGGTTCATTAAGCAGTCAAACCTAGCTGATTTCGTGTACTTGTACTAGACACTGCTGGTAGTTCTGCAAAACGTTATAAAAGTGCTTACCGACCATGAATTTCATCAGCTCGGATTGAATATGAAGCATTTGAGTTCGTGCGGCAGGACTGTATGGTTGATGGTGATGGTAACATTAGTCTCGTCAAACACAATGAGATGGAGACGATTCTTGTGGCAAAACACTGGCAAAAATATATCCCAGGAGGTATCCAACATGGAGGTTACATCTCCAAAGGTCTGAGCAGATTTGCATTCAAGGTAGCTTTGTTATATCATTGTTGTATCATGCCATTGAAGACTGACATTGATGGCACAATAGGGTTCATTTCGTCAGGCAGACTATGCCATTTTTCAGTGCAAACCAATTTCTTTGTGTGAGTCATCAAATGCAGAGGATCTTGTTCAGGAGCTTCATCTTCTTCACCTTGTGGATTACTTCCTTGCATCCTTCTATCAGCGTGCAAAAGTACACTGTGTGAACTTGCCTCGTAAGCATCTTGGTCAACAATAATTTGACTGAACTTATTTGCCTCTTAGGCATTGCATGGAATGTCAAAGGTGCCTTTGTTGGTACAGTTACTGCTCAAATTCCACCAAAGCCAATGGACAATGCTGACGATCGAACTCTGTTGTTCAAGACATTCCTTGCAGCACCACTTTTATCATGTGATGGATTATATGTCGAGAGAAAATTTTGCGGTAATACCGATATTCCACAGAATGGAGATCGTTTGGGTCTCACAATTGATGCATACATACACCATGCTCTACTTGATAGTGGTAAAACAGTCCTACTGTCCGATTTGCAAGGTATGACAATGTCTTGATACTGCACTTATGTACAACTAATGTTTCACAGGTGTTATTGCTCCAGATGCGTCCGTTACCTTGTTTGATCCTCAGGCACATACGTATGTGGCAATACTCAAACTTTTTCAGTATAACTAACATTTCGTCAGCCATGACCAAACGTCGGGCCACTGGGATGAAGGTGAAAAACAAATATGCACGTACCTCAAAGCACACCGATGCAACAATATCTGTCATATGCTCAAGCTTCACCTAGACACTGATTCCGAAGCAGACGACAGTGCTGGTGGAGATGGCACTATTTCAGGGCGTGCTCACAACCATCCTTTGCGTGTTGGTTTTAACTGAAACACCCTCTTTTGAATCAGACTACATATCATTTGAGATAATGGACTCCATAGTATCACATTGACAATGGACAATTCTACTCATAAAGCTAAAGTAATGGTAGCATCTTCGTAAACATGAGCCAAATGTTATCTGATGTGATCCTGTCAATGCCCAAGGTATTAAAGGCAGCCTCTGCAGAATGCGCAAACTCTACATCAGCGAACCGAACTAGATCTTCACCTCCAATGTCATCCTTAAGGCGACGAATTACAGCAAGATCAACAGGTAACAAACAGTTCCCCCCCCATATTCGTCCACCAAAGCAATGGCAATGTTGGGTGAAACTCCAGAAGGTAGCTTCTTAGCTGGATCGAAGCGGGTCGGATGGTTGTTCAACTGTTCCCTAAGATGATCGAGTTCACGCTGAATGAACGTTGGCCACAGCCATTGCACGAGTTCACTTCAACAGCTTATATCAGCATGTGCTAGTTATGACGAAGTGGCACCTACTAATGCTTTGGATCCATCGGATTATAAATGCCCTCATCTGCCTCCCACCAGATCTTCGCATTCATGCCCCATTGCAGGCGCAAACGAAGCCACCCACGTTCAATAGTTATATTCCTGATGCTGCGAAGGAAACGATGGGGTGGGAGAGTATCACTTGCATACTCGGGTGCAAACTCTTCACTATGATTTGTCAGTCAATTTATCGTGTAAAATGCTAACACATACCGTAAAGCATTTGCAAGACCAAAGACTGTAGTAGTCTCACTGCCACAGTCAGTTGTCATCTGAAGAGGCATCCCACCTACACTTTCGATTGTACTGAGATAAAGGTATGCAATGGCTGTCTTCAACTGGTTGTTCAGAACAGCCCACAGACCAAGCCATTTCCCAGACCACTTGTCACGAACTCCCCAAATTGGAAACCCAATGCTTGAAAGTTTGTCATGACCATCTGCAGACCACTCATGATGAGGGCCAAGGGCAACAAGTGGCTCATGAACAACCTTCTTAGCAGTTGGGTCACGTAGCTCAAATCCACCAGGATCTTGATGGCACATCTCAACAGTAATGTAGTCATGGCTCAAATGGACACCTGTGTCAAAGGCAATGCCCTCTTTGATCAAATCGGGACCTTGACGCCGTGCAGGATCTTTAGCCATCTGATCTAGGACCAACTGGCGCTTGACAGTCTCAGGCAATACATGCGATGTTGTGCGGCTACCATGAAGCTGGAGCTTTGATCGACATCGCGTGACAGTGGCCTCACTGTGCTAGGTCAGCTATCAGCCGCTTGCAGTGGAATATACACGCCTCATCTTAATACCGTGCTCGACCCATAAGAGCTTGGTGATTGTCTTCTTGTTCGTGATGTTTTTGCGGTGGTAATCTCGAAGGATCTCTGTCACATGCTCATCGTCTGCAGGAGCTGTTGAAGTAAATCAAACTGTGGGACCTTGAAAGGCTGTGAAGTACTCATGACAATGTATGTGTTGGTTTCTTCCTGTGGGATTTGGGATGAAACGGGTGATCGCATCATCACCTGGAGGTGCCACCAAGTCAACTGGGCCAGCGAGCTCCTCACTGTCAGACATGGGAGGAAATGTGACACGTCCTCAGGAAAGGTACTCTGCCCCCACAGAACTTTTAAATATTCAGTCCGTCTTTCACATATGAAAACAAACACATCAATTACCTGTAAGTATGGCATGCACCCCACATGGCAAACCTGATCGTTCAACTCATTCAACTGGGACCATTGATAAAAAGATGATAGCTGATGCGAAATGTCAGCCTGTAGTTTGCCATAATTCATACTTGCCAAGTCGCAAGGATTGTAAACAAACGATATGATGTTGATGCGGTCGGCAGTCTGTGTGGTGTGCGTTGATGGATTTCGTAATGTAGCCAATGGAGCAAATAACATAACCCCCAATTTGTGGGGTGGAGCCTTGGCTACATGATTGTAAACAAACCGTGGAACCTCAAACCTTGAAATGGCAACCTGATCCTTCTCACCCACCATACAAATGAAGATCTTGTTTCCACATTGGCCTATAAATATGTCAGTGTATTACTGATTACACGCCAATGTAAAATGAATTAATGCACAATTTTTTGCCTGACAACGTCCACCCGACTCTGGAAGAGTGTAAGCTCTTCTTGGTGCTACTCCCTCTGCATCCTCAGATAGTATGGTACATACATCAGGATTGGATACAAATTCACCAGATATGATTCCGGACCTACTGTGTGCATGATCTGATCAAATCAAGGATGGTGGTCATGACTTTGGGATCAGCGGGTAGTTTTGCCGGAAGTGATGGCCAGAATCACTGATGCTGCTTATGTGTGTCAATGTGAATCGTCGAGCCCCAGAGTAGATAAGGTCACTGTTTCACATGCTTCTAGTGATTCGCTTGATCGTCAAATATATCCAGGACGAGGATCTTTGCATGTGGGGTCTGCAAATTCTCGTATGTTGTAGTTGCCTTGGGCTGAAGGTGCACATGAAATACCTGAAACAAAGCATAAGAAAGTTTGAGGATTGGCATTGCATTCAACATTGATCTATACTGCAAATGTGACGGAGGCTATTTCCATTCCCTACAAGCGAGATTCTGTGGGCCTATGGGCAGCAGAAGAGTCCTTCGGGCCTGATCATGTATAACCCTCGATAGTCTGTACACAGCTTTTGGAGAGGTAATCCCAGACCTTGATCGCCTTGTCATCTCTGGTAGTGACGAGATATGGATGATTGGGACTAGGATAAATGTCGATGTAATTGACACCCTTATCATGTGCATGGATTGTAAAGTTGGCATGTGAAGAACCGAGAGACCACATTTTGATGGTGTGATTGAGACAGGCAGACGCAAATGTATTTGTCTTTGGGGTAATGTACCTTGGGCAGGGAGGGGAGGGGGGGTGACACAGATGAGGCGGGTGATGATGTAGAGTATGTCGGCGAGGGAGTTTCTGAGGGTGAACTAAATGAGGAAAGTAAAAGCACATAATGTACCTTGGGCTGGCAGGGATACCCGTTGCTCGTTTGACGGCGACAGGCTGATGCCACAGCTGGGGGCAAGTGGTATAACAGTGAGAGGTGGGGTCGACTTCTTCATTGATGGAAGGATATCAGTGGGATAGGGGCCAGGGCCTGCGAAGTCTTTGTGCGCCATCTCTTTGAACTCCTTCAATGTCACTGGATTGACACTCAATTTCCACTCCAAATACTGGTACATTTCTTTCTCTATCTGGTTGATTTCCCTCAGCTGGAACATCCACCGTGTGCATAGAACCGCGCAACCGCTCCTCGATGTTGAAGTGTACTTCCTGGAGTGAACCTTGTCCTGAAGTAAAAGTCATATGGGAAATAAACTTATGAGGTGTAACCAGTAAGGAAGTGGTAACTTACCTGCCCAGGTGACAGCTTACTGATAGGAGGGGGTACACCAAAAACATCGCACATCAATGTGACGATGTTGCTTGGCTGTCTTTTGATGATGCACAGAATCTTGGCATTGGGAATATATTCGATCAGCTATGCATAGCGAGTGCTCTCCATGATGACTGTGTCGTCATAGTTGGAAAGGCAGCTCTGGGGGTTGTACACTATGTTCTCAAGGATTGATTGATCTGAACCAAACCGCATCTCAGATCTCAGGCTCTTTCTCCCTCGAGAGGTTGATGGACTTGGCATAGCATCCTCCCTTGATGGTGAAGATGCCTGAGTCAGACCAAGCGTGCTCATCAGTGAGGATGAACAAACGGCGGGGATCTGCAGACATGGTAGTCTTTCCAGTACCAGAGAGAAAAAAAGGAAGGCGACATCCCCTTTTTCCATGCCGACATTGGCCAAGTGGAAGGAGAGCTGGCTGAACATGATGAGCTGGAGGTAATGCATGACCAAGAAGATGCATCTCGCCAGCATACTTGGTCCTGAGGATGCCCATCTCCATGCGCTTGGAGTTGATCTCAACCGAAGTCAGTGATGACATGCCTTTGGTGACATGGTTTGCGTGGAATTGTACTTAAATGAAGTCAGGTTCGCCAGAGTTCTAAGTTCTTCCGTGGTGGGATGTCATCCTTGCTGTTCTCTTCATAGACAATATGCTTGTTCTTCTTGAGGCTTTGGCCAGCCTTCTGACCCACATAATGTACCTACTTTGTCACGTGTAACACGGCCACCCGAGGGTGAAAATTGGCCGAGTGTCATGGGCCAGTGGAGGGGAAGCCAGGGATTGACTGTCACGATGTAACATGGGTTGGGCCCAGGTTGGATTTTGTCACCCTGTGATATAGGTGGGCTATGGTGCTGTTTAAGGGAGTGGATAAAGGTGTAATCACCATGTCACATGTGTGGGCTGAGATATTGCTTTAATGCAAGGTAATGGGTGGGCTAGGAAACATTAGTACCAGTAAATATAGTAGGGCTGACCTGCTGGGAACTAAGGGGGAATTACCAATATAACTGTGAGTTGACTACTCTGGGACTACCAGGGTTTGACTACCGCGGGTTGACTACCATGGATTGACCACTGTGGGTTGACTACTGTGGGTTGACTACCGCGGGTTGACTTCCAGGGATTGACCACTGTGGGTTGACTATTGTGGGTTGACTACCACAGGTCTACCTTGGGTGGACTACTACCTTGGGTTGACTACTGCGGGTTGACTACCGCGGGTTGACTACCGTGGGTTGACTACTATGGGTTGACTCCCAGGGATTCACTAATGCAGGTTGACTGCTGTGGGTTGAGGTCTACCATGGGTGGACTACTACCTTGGGTTGACTACCACAGGTTGACACCCAGGGATTCACTAATGCATGACTACCATGGGTGGACTACTGTGGGTTGACTACCACAGGACTACCTCGGGTTGACTACCACCTCCAGTTGACTACTACCTCAGGTTGACTACCACAGGTTGACAACACTAATGCATGTTGACTACTGGAGGATGGGCTGGCTACCTCAGGTTCACTACCATTGATTCACTAGTAGGTTCTGTTTTGTGAAATTGATGCTGAAAAATCCAAGTGCTAGCTGTAGGAAGGATTGTATGGACAAATATGGCTGTGGGAAAATTACCGCAGCCTAGCACAGCCGCGGAACACATATACCTAACAAATAAGGCCATACAAAACATTTCCTCTGGGTATGTACAACTGTGGAAATATGATTTGTGCAGTTAATGCATCAAAATGCAAGTCCAAGCTGTAGGAGGCATGGTATGGGCAGATATGGCCGCGGGAAAATTACCGCAGCCTAGCACAGCCATGGTACACATATCTCTAACAATTATGGACATACAAACCATGTGCTGAGCATGTACAACTATGTAGATATGATTTGCACAGTTAATGCAGACAAATACAAGTCCTAGCTGCAGGAAGGATTGTATGGACAAAGATAGTCGCAGGAAAATTACTGCGGCCTAGCACAGCTGCGGAACACATGTTCCTAACAAATAAGGCCATACAAAACATTTCCTAGGCAGGTACATTGTGTGTTGTGCAACTAGTGCATCAAATGCAAATCCTGGCCACAGGAAGGATTGTATGGACAAATGTGGTTGCGGGAAAATTACTGTGGCCTAGCACAGCTGCGGAACACATGTCCCTAACAAATAAAGCCATACAAGACATTTCCTGGCCATGTACAACTGTGTAAACTATCATTTTCCCAGTTAATACAGTGAAATACCAGTCTAGCCACAGGAAGGATTCAATTGTGGACAAATATGGTCACGGGAAAATTACCGCGGCCTAGCACAGCTGCGGAACACATGTTCCTAACAAATAAGGCCATACAAAACATTCCCAAGGCAGGTACATTGTGTGTTGCGCAACTAGTGCATCAAAATGCAAGTCCTGGCCACAAGGAGGATTGTATGGACAAATATGCTCACAGGAAACCGTGGCCTAGCACAGCTGCGGAACACATGTCCCTAACAAATAAAGCCATACAAAACATTTCCTGGGCATGTACAACTGTGTAAACTATCATTTTCCTAGTTAATACAGTGAAATACCAGTCCTAGCCACAGGAAGGATTGTGGACAAATATGGCCGCAGGAAAATTACCGCGGCGTAGCACAGCCGCGGTACACATGCCTCTACCAAATAGAGCCATACAAACCATTTCCTGGGCATGTACAACTCTATAAGTTATCATTTGCACAGTTAATGCAGCATAATAAAAGTCCTAGCTGCAGGAGGTATTGTATGGACAAATATGGCTGCAGGTACAATCCCACAGGTCAGAACAGCTGTGGTAAATACATACCAAACAAATAGGACCATGTCCAAACCATGTCTTTCCCACAGTGTCATAGAAATTGCAGATCAGACCACTGAGGATGGATTTTCTGCATAGTTGTGTCATTTTGTTCCCCCCATGGTATATCAGTCTCAAATGTGTTTACCATGGGTATTTGCGGCTCAAAAGCTATCTGAAGAGGTGATACCATACTCCACCCAAAGACCAATGATATCCACTGAGGAGGTGACCACTCCAGAGATGACCATGAGAGGAAACTGCATATTTATCACAATAAGGGCTGCATCAGAAGTCCGACTGTGTATGCATTTGCCAACTACCTAGTGGCCTTTGGACTACTACTGCTTTCTCACTACAGTATACATAAGGCCATAGCACAGGGGGATTGAGCTGAGGAAGTCAAATAACATATCAGATGCCATGGGAAAAAGGCTCAAAATTGCGGAGACTTTAAAAATGTATCAAACACATGCAATAGTATGCAACACCTGATACCCTCATCTTTATAGATGGTTCTATTGAGTTTCTTGCAGCTGACATAGCTATTCAGAGATATATTACACCCCCATTAGTCTAACACAAGACACAAAGTGCAACATGTGTATGTATGGCATGTACATTGCAGCATTGACATGTTAGCATTGATCAGGGGTTTCACTCTGCACAATGTCACATTTGAGGTGTTTGATAGCTGTGAAGCAGGGTAAATAGCATACAAACAGCATCCAGGGACAGTAAACAGGTTTGGACATGGCCCTATTTGTTTGGTATATATTTACCACAGCTGTTCTGACCTGTGGGATTGTACCTGTGGCCATATTTGTCCATACAATACCTCCTGCAGCTAGGACTTTTATTATGCTGCATTAACTGTGCAAATGATAATTTATACAGTTGTACATGCCCAGGAAATGGTTTGTATGGCTCTATTTGGTAGAGGCATGTGTACTGCGGCTGTGCTAGGCCGCGGTAATTTTCCCGCGGCCATATTTGTCCACAATCCTTCCTGTAGCTAGGACTGGTATTTCACTGTATTAACTGGGAAAATGATAGTTTACACAGTTGTACATGCCCAGGAAATGTTTTGTATGGCTTTATTTGTTAGGGACATGTGTTCCGCAGCTGTGCTAGGCCATGGTAATTTTCCTGCAACCACATTTGTCCATACAATCCTTCCTGCGGCCAGGATTTGCATTTGATGCACTAGTTGCGCAACACACAATGAACCTGCCTAGGAAATGTTTTGTATGGCCTTATTTGTTAGGAACATGTGTTCCGCAGCTGTGCTAGGCCGCGGTAATTTTCCCACAACCATATTTGTCCATACAATCCTTCCTGTGGCCAGGATTTGCATTTGATGCACTAGTTGTGCAACACACAATGTACCTGCCTAGGAAATGTTTTGTGTGGCCTTATTTGTTAGGAACATGTGTTCCGCAGCTGTGCTAGGCTGCGGTAATTTTCCCGTGACCATATTTGTCCACAATTGAATCCTTCCTGTGGCTAGACTGGTATTTCACTGTATTAACTGGGAAAATGATAGTTTACACAGTTGTACATGGCCAGGAAATGTTTTGTATGGCTTTATTTGTTAGGAACATGTGTTCCGCAGCTGTGCTAGGCCGCGGTAATTTTCCCATGACCATATTTGTCCATACAATCCTTCCTGCAGCCAGGATTTGCATTTGATGCACTAGTTGCACAACACACAATGTACCTGCCTAGGAAATGTTTTGTATGGCCTTATTTGTTAGGAACATGTGTTCCGCAGCTGTGCTAGGCCGCGGTAATTTTCCTGCAACTATCTTTGTCCATACAATCCTTCCTGCAGCTAGGACTTGTATTTGTCTGCATTAACTGTGCAAATCATATCTACATAGTTGTACATGCTCAGCACATGGTTTGTATGTCCATAATTGTTAGAGATATGTGTACCATGGCTGTGCTAGGCTGCGGTAATTTTCCCGCGGCCATATCTGCCCTGCCTCCTACAGCTTGGACTTGCATTTTGATGCATTAACTGCACAAATCATATTTCCACAGTTGTACATACCCAGGAAATGTTTTGTATGGCCTTATTTGTTAGGTATATGTGTTCCGCGGCTGTGCTAGGCTGTGGTAATTTTCCCACAGCCATATTTGTCCATACAATCCTTCCTACAGCTAGCACTTGGATTTTTCAGCATCAATTTCACAAAACAGAACCTACTAGTGAATCAATGGTAGTGAACCTGAGGTAGCCAGCCCATCCTCCAGTAGTCAACCTGAGGTAGTCCTGTGGTAGTCAACCCACAGTAGTCCACCCATGGTAGTCATGCATTAGTGAATCCCTGGGTGTCAACCCGAGGACCGAGGTAGTAGTCCACCCACGGTAGACCTCAACCCACAGCAGTCAACCTGCATTAGTGAATCCCTGGGAGTCAACCCACGGTAGTCAACCCACAGTAGTCAACCCACAGTAGTCAACCCAAGGTAGTAGTCAACCCAAGGTAGACCTGTGGTAGTCAACCCACAATAGTCAACCCACAGTGGTCAATCCCTGGAAGTCAACCCGCAGTAGTCAACCCACAGTAGTCAACCTGCAGTGGTCAATCCATGGTAGTCAACCTGCGGTAGTCAAACCCTGGTAGTCCCAGAGTAGTCAACTCACAGTTATATTGGTAGTTCCCCCTTAGTGCCCAGCAGGTCAGCCCTACTATATTTACTGGTACTAATGTTTCCTAGCCCACCCATTACCTTGCATTAAAGCAATATCTTGGCCCACACATGTGACATGGTGATTACACCTTTATCCACTCCCTTAAACAGCACCATAGCCCACCTATATCACAGGGTGACAAAATCCAACCTGGGCCCAACCCGTGTTACATCATGACAGTCAATCCCTGGCTTCCCCTCTGCTGGCCTGTGACACTCGGCCGATTTTCACCCTCGGGTGGCCGTGTATGACGGCCTAAGTAGGTGCATGGGCTCTCTGACCAGAGAAGTTGATGAGGGCAGTTCAATGCAATCCATGTCAAAGCCGGCCTGGGAGAAGTAGTCAAGGTCATGACTGATGACCTTTTCAGGCGTGCTCAGAAAATATGGAGAAGGTGGATAGCCAGAGACAGAGCACATAGTATGTTTCTTATTGTACTCATTGTCACGGGCCTGAGCGTAGTTGCGGTGGAGGATGTGGGGAGTGACATAGTACTAGGTGTGCAGCGTTCCAGCCACACAGAAGAGGTTGCCAGTACCAAGTCCAGAAGGCATAGTGCTTCAGTGTGCCATCAATTATTTCTGCTCTGGAGCATTCTGGCACTACCTTCCTCTTCACCAAGAGTAACATTGTTGACAATAGCATTTCGAGCAATCTTTCGAGCGTGCAAATCACTACATCATGATAGTACAAAAACCTTACTCTTTCTTGGCTCTCAGAACTTCCAGTATTGCCACCAATATATCTCTTTGTGTATCAAGTGAATCCTTTATTTCACTCTGCAATCCCTTGATTGCTTCTTCAAGCCTTTCTGTGTGAGATTTCAGTGACACTATCTCAAATTCAAAGGGTGTTCAAAGTCAACGGTGCTTAGAGACCGGTAAAGAGTCCGCGTGGTGTGTATTGCCAATATTAGTGCCTTCAAATTTGCATGATGGGGTCTGGTAGATATTCAGCACTTCGCAGCATGCAAATTCAATCACATTAGCTTACCTTAGGTAATTGGGGATGAGTTTCTTTGGATCACTGTCTTTTCTGACCTGTAGTACTTCCAGCATCCTCAGCATTCAAGGTTGTATTACCAAGCATCTGTTTGATTATGAATCAAAGTGAGACTTTCTTGGAGATTAAAGTATAAGATTACTGGTGATGGTATTTGGCTAAATATGTATTGGCCCAAGCAGTTGGTGGGTAGGGCATCTCCGAGCGCTGGGTAACACAAAACTTGGTCACTCAAGCGCACCAGGTCAGAAGCCGGGCTACTACCGCCATTCAAAATTGCAGATTGTCCATCATTATATGATGATGAAGCTGAAGAATTGTAACAGTGACGAACTTTGTGAGACCTTCGGGACATTTGGAGAAGGTTTGGAGGTAGAATAATCTGGTAGGCCTTATCATCCTTAAAGACTGTTTACTTTCTACTCATATCCTTGTTTAGATCCATACATGTTCTGTCTAAGTTATCAGGTACATAGTACCATGTGATCTGGCAGGGACTAATGACTAGCCAAATTAGATATGCTCTGCCCCATGTATTTGGCAGAGAGAAAGGAAACTTTGTTTCCATAATGGAGCGGTGTCACGCACCAAACATGTTTGGTACTGTGGACATGGAGAAAGTTAGCCGATGAAACTAATGTGAAGAACGCACCCAAGATCTGTTGAAAGATTGTCCCGACTTGAGGGATACAGACAGCCCTCGCTATCCATATCACGCAAAGTCAAGACTATCCTTATGCAAAGGATGAATACAAGCTCATCATAGCCA
>Ga0307518_10001036_pt1 | contig 20810 bp, 23 predicted proteins | sample 25_EM_MG_FD_203889 | JGI IMG/M metagenome (GOLD analysis project Ga0307518, IMG submission 203889) | Populus trichocarpa ectomycorrhiza microbial communities from riparian zone in the Pacific Northwest, United States - 25_EM | ecosystem: Host-associated > Plants > Roots > Unclassified | place...
CTATGTAGAGACAGACATGCTAGTACAAGAAGGGTTGTTGCCTGCCGCTGTTCGCTTTTGTGGTGCTGCTGAAGGGTTCCCAGACGGTTGGACCTTGGCAGGTCATTTTTGATCAGATACAGCACGTATGGAAGACTCTCGACAGGGTTTTGTGACAGAGAACGTTGAATGACGATGGAACGACGTCATAATTAGTGACCGCGCAGTGCAGCTCATGCTGTATCCGAAAGAGAGGCACAGCTGCTGGCTGAAACACGTATTGCAAGATACAGCATGAGCATAGTAATGACAAGTTGTCGTAAATCCGTACCATGGCGACTAACCGGTGACGCTTGACCAGAGAGAAAAGGTTGTATGACCACAAAACATTTTAAAGTGATGGACGATGGAACTGAGCAAGCACGGCGCAAAAACATAAAAGCTGCGTTAGCCGCAGGGTCGCGTCATGCTGTGACCCTCAAACCAAACAGGATTACCTATTTGTATTTATTTGTTCCCTCACAAGTCTGAGTGAGGCTCAGCGAGGATTTTATGTATGAGTCACGCAGTAGTAGTCACCATGTTGACGATGCTGGCTCCCTCAATGTCGCTGGCTTGATGTCCGAGAGGTCTGCCCTTCTGCCTTGCGCGCTTTGGCGAGTTTGGAGATGACGGTGTTGTAGGGGTAACGTTTAGCTTTATCCGACTCCCAAGCGACAAAGAGCCCACGAAGAGGTCTAGAGCGTTGGATGTGTCGTCGGTAGTGTCGCGCATGCACTCGATAAGAATCCGTCAGGGATGCGGTCGCAGTGCATATGAGCGGCCTCCCATATCGCCGGCGTGAGAATGCGCAATGATCTCTGGTCCTCGATCTGGGACCACGCCTCGGTCTGCCAGGTGGGGTTGGCAATGAAATAGGGCGAAGAGGACTTGTTGGGCAATGGAATAGACGGATTCGAGCGCAGGGATGTCGTGTGTGTGGCCAAGGCCGTTAATGACTCGGCGGCCGGGGACGATGGGATGAGGGTACCTTGTGGGATCCACCGATAAAGTTGATTGGAGGCACACGTAACCATCATGCACAGTGAGCCGAGCGATGCGTCGGAGACCATTCGTCGACTTGGCGACTGAGTTCAGAGTCGATGATAACCTGTGCAGGGGGAGGTGACATGACGACAGACGGTGGGGTCGCGGTGGGCTAACGAAGTTTAAAGCGATGGAGGCCACCGAACAAAAGGTCGGCTATTTCATCCCATTGCGTAGGGCGCCTCTGTGACAGCTGTGAAAGTCATTTGGTCTGGTCGCGTCGGTTTGGGAGTAGAAACGAATGAGCCACAGGCCGTGGTAGGGTGAAGGCAACTCATTTGCAGGGGCTGACTCTATCCGATGTGACCCGAGAAACTTGAAGGTGCATGCTGGAGGTTTGGTTATTCGGAGACTGGTCTTGCTTTGCCACAAGAGTTGTGCAGCTTCCATGGCTTTCTTAGGCGGATGGAGATGAAAAGCGCGAAGCAAAACAACGTTGGAATCATTCTATGTAGGTGAAGTAAAATAGTAGTTGATTGTACCGATTTCTGATCGCGCGGCCTTAGTGTCACGTATTAGTAATGACTGTCACACTAAATAGTCACATCAGGTGTGACCTGTCACACCTGTATAACCGCAGCAATGCATAGATTTTTTCCCAGCCCGACAATATACACTATGAGATAATCAACTGGAGCTGCTCTTGTGACTTTTGGCTGGAAGCTTCTTCCTCAACGTGTCGTGAAACCCTCCTGGAGTGTGTGGAAAACCGCCGAGAAGAGCATGCCTCGAAGGGCGCGCATTCAACACGTATCTCTCAGGTCTTCCCTTGTGAACCTGCCAGTATCGATTTACGGACCCCTGCTGGAACGATCCATAGTACGTGCGTGCTTTGAACGTACTATGAGGCCAACGCGGACTTGATGCTTACTATCGCTTATAGCGTCCACAAAGTCTTGCAGTACACTTGAAGTCGGCATCGCAGGAGGCTCACGTAGGATGGACCGGAATGGCTTCCTCGTCTTCTCTCGCCCATTTCAATTTATCCGATGGGCGGGACAAAGGGCTGGAGACGATCGAAATTGACCCGCAGTACGCGCAAAGTCTTGGATTCGCACAGGGCGATGTTGTACGATCTACAGCGCATGGACCTGCTTCTCTGTTGATGGTGTATTCTTTAGGTCGAGGTCGGGCTACTCTATGACTTGCCATACGCTTCGTCCGTCTCGACTGAACCAGTAACCTCAGATGATTGGGAAATAATTGTGAGTGCACTTCTCCATGGTGCGATATCATTTTGAACTGCTTTCAGGAAATACATGCTTCCCACGTAGAATCCACCTTGCTATCGCAGGTGAGGGTAGCAAAAGTCGGGCAAGAGATCAACGCTTGGGTAATGGGACGGACAAGGGTTCGTCTCACAGTCGGTAGGCCTCCGCCACATTCATCCGAGTATCTCACCTCAGCATATGCACCAGTCTCTCTGGAGCCCTCTTCAAAGGGTGCCGCCCTCCTTACAACGGACACGGAAGTGAGTATAGCACCGAAGCCGCACCAACGTTCCAAGTCAACAGCGCTTCCACGCGACATTGCTGCTCAAGAGGACTCATTGAATAAACCGCCCAATCTTCCCGAGGTCGCCCTACGTGTGCTACCAACTCGACTACTCGGGGATGTTCCACTGCTGGGCTCCACGTACACCGGCTCGGGGGCGCTCGCTTATGTCCATCCATACACCTTCTCAGTTTTGACAGAGACAGAGTGGCCAACGACGGATGGCTCCAAGAACGAATTCGTGAAGCTGTCATATCGGTATCTGCCTCCGCCGTCCGACCCGCTTCAAGCGCCGCAGAATGAAGCGGATACGGAGCCTCCCAAGTTATCTACGCAACCGGCGGATGCAGACAACGTGTTATTCGTTGGATCATCCGACAAGGTGATGGAAACTCATATATTTTTCGCTAATGGTACAGAAGGTGTCCGCGATTGGCACTGGATCCAGTAGGTTACTGACATTACGTGTCCTAAAGAGTGCTGACTTTTTTGTCGAGTGCGCGATCTTCCAAAGAGCGGATAGCGGCCTCGGAGCTATTTAAATGTGCTGAACCTAACGATCAGCCAAAAGAGACGACTCCGTCGTGAGTTTTTTCGCTATCGTCTATTGTTTTTCGTTAACCTATTCTAGCGTGAGTCTACCCTCACCAGGGTCCGTGTTATCTGGGGTAGAGCAGATAATCAAAGAAGCTACCAATCATTTACTTGCAAATTTCATAATACATTCTCAAGATGAGGTCATACGCGGCTGTAGGTCAACTCCAGTTGAGATGCTTGTATTGCTAACCGACCTTCATGCACTAGTATCATCGATCCTGGTGACAGGAAGGCCCGGTGTGGGCAGAACATCGGTTGCGCGAGAAATCGCCAAACGACTTGAAGAGGATACTCGGACGTATGCTTGTCAGGATTTCCTCCCTTTCCTCCCTTCTATGGCTTGCTGAACATGACGAAGATACACATTATGTCGACTTCATGTCCTACAGCGAGAAGCCGATGAAGAAATTCAAAAGTCTGTTTCGTCATCTGTACGAAGTAGCAGCATGGCATCGTCCGACGGTCCTCATCTTTGACAATCTGGACAAAGTTCTTAGTCCAGAACAGGAGGTTCGTCGCATCTTGCTGAGTATGCACCCTTCCTGACCTGTTTCATCGTGGGCAGCACGCAGATTCCACTCGTTCTCGTGTAATCACGGAGCTATTTATCGCTCATTTTTCCTCGAATGCTCGCATGCTTCCCATGAACTTCGGCGCAATGGTCATGATCGGAATCGCGGAGTCGAAAACAAGTATACACCCGTTGGTGCACACGTTACACATCTTCCAGGAAGTCTATCACATTCAGCCCCCAGCCAGGAACGCACGCAAGGAGGTTTGTGAGATTTTCTTTCAGTTGCACTTGGTAATTTCATATCACATCCCTGTTAGATCCTGGCCAATCTCGTCGATGACTGGACTTTCAAAACACCCGGCAACGTGACCGATCCGGACGACCCGCCCAATTACGCCATGATTGCCTCGCATACGGAGGGCTATGCACCGATCGATTTGCAGACTTTGATGAAACGGGCTCTCCATGGAGCTGCTAGCAGGGCATTCGAGATGTACGGTGCAAAGGCATCACAGGTGAACAACGCTTTCGGAGTTGGGTATACGCCAGAGCTTACGAGGTTCGTGATCGCTTCACAAGGTCACGCTCTCCATGGAAGACTTTTCGAAAGCCCAAGTGGATTTTGTACCTTATGTGCTGAAAGATGTGCCACTTCAAAAGTCGGATGTTGAATGGGCAGACATCGGGGGTACGTGTCGCCTACTTACCTGGTTTGATTGGCTTGATTACTCGCTTGTTTTAGGTCTCAAGGAAGCGAAACGTATTCTTCGGGAGACGATGGAGTGGCCGACCAAGTATGCGCCATTGTTCAAGCAGTCACCTCTACGCTTGCGTTCTGGGTAAGTTTGTGTGGGTGACTTGGGCTGTCGCTTATCGGTTCCAGGATACTTATGTATGGTTATCCTGGTTGCGGCAAGACGCTGCTGGCATCCGCAGTTTCTAAGGAGTGTGGTCTCAATTTTATCAGTATAAAGGGACCTGAGCTCCTGAACAAGTACATTGGTGCGAGTGAACAATCGGTAAGCTACGCATTGGGACTTGAGAATACTCCTTCATTTGGCATTTATAGGTCAGAGATATATTCGACCGGGCTTCTGCTGCAAAGCCATGCGTTCTCTTCTTCGATGAGTTTGATTCCATAGCTCCGAAACGGTGAGCAATGTTTTAACAATCATCAAAGTAGCTCATGCGACTTGGCTGCAGTGGACATGATAGTACAGGCGTTACTGATCGAGTTGTCAACCAACTTTTGACTGAAATGGACGGTGTAGAGGGCTTGGAGGGGGTATTTGTGCTGGCTGCAACCAGGTAGGGTTACTATTAACGACTGAGTACCCTGCTCAAGTCTTGTGAGTTAGCCGCCCCGACCTTATCGACTCAGCTCTGTTGCGACCTGGACGTTTGGACAAGTCTGTACTCTGCGACATGCCTGATGAGGAGGATCGCAAAGAGGTGCGGATGTGGCTGGCGTGTGCTAGACAAACCCGCTAACGTCTTTCATAGATTTTGCAAGCAGTCAGTCGAAAAGTGACGCTTGATCCTTCTGTTGATTTTGGCGAGATTGCCAAGATAACAGATGGATTTTCGGGGGCGGACCTTCAAGCACTCATTTACAACGCTCACCTTCGAGTGGTTCATGCCGCCATCGACGCATCGCCGAGCATCAGAAGATCTGCTCAGAGTGAGCCAGAGAAACGAGTAGATTATGTGACGCTTGGTGGTTCTGGCGAGAAAAATATTCTTTCCAGAGCGGATGAATCTCGGCTGCAGAAAAGAGTGAGTGAATAGTTTATGGCAGGTTGAAGAGACCGCCTCATGAGGAGCAGCTTCAGCAAATTCTGGAGAACAAAGGAGCACCACCCAGCACTAACAAGGAAAAGGCGCCAAACACGGAGCCGAAAAAGGTCCACTGTTATTTATAGTCTCGTTCAAGGCATTACTAACACTGTAGCTGTAGTTTGAAATTACACAGGACGACTTTCTGGAGGTCCTCAAGGCGGCTCGCCCCTCAGTCCCGCCTGCAGAGCTGAACCGGTTCCGCAACATGTGAGTGTCTACTATTCGAGTCTTCGATGTGGTAGAATGATGGCGATACCAGATATGAATCCTTCGTGTCAAGTCGCAGCCGGAACAAAAAGGTATTCCCGTCGCCTGCTGGCTCGAGTGGGGTGGGCACTCGAGTGACACTCGGGTGATGTTGTGTGTAGTGTAGATGAAATTGCAACGCGGCACGGAGAGTTTCTCTTCTGGTGAACATCAGATTGTTTTGAATGGCACTGTGCTCCATTTGGCTGGTTTGATCAAGTAGTTATATCTGCACGACGCAGCCGCAATGCGCACATGAGGCTGTAGCCAAGTGCTGTGCTTTGGCGGGAGGGTGTCAGGGGAGTTCTGGGGTCTTCCATCGCAGGACCCCGAAACGTGGGGGACAGGCTTTATTAACAACCAACACCCTCTCAAGCAAAGGACTCGGAAATTTTTTTGCTGCATAATGGGCCCTTCCAAGAAACATCAGAAACATGCTAGAGTTGTTACACAAAGTGCGTTTCGTGCGTAGAGCCGTAGATTCCATGTCATTAACCGTCGGGTAATCCAGTGAGGACACGCACGACGAGGTCGAAAGGAAGGGTTCGTACCCACGTTCACTTGTTGATTATCGCAGCTGCTCACGTTGCTGCACTTTGCTGCGTTGATACCAGCCTCTTGCTGATCCAGAGCTGAACACTCGATTACTCGAGGAGCAGCTTCGCTCGTTGGGGTTATATGCAGCACACACGCTGGGAGATGGCAACTGCCTTTTTCGAGCATTAAGTGACCAATTTTATGGGACCCCAGCACGCCACTTGCAGCTACGCAAAGACATATGCGATTGGATCGAGAGCCACCGTCAGCGCTATGAGCCCTTCTGTGAAGACGAGCGCGGGCTTAGTGTTCATTTACAATGCATGCGACAACAAGGTGTGTGGCACCCTTCAATGGGTCCCCCTCTTTATTTGGCGAGAAACAGCATTGTGACCTGCCATAGGCACCTACGGTGGCCACCTTGAGCTGTCTGCTTTTGCACACTATGCCCGTCGTCATGTCAAAGTGATCCAACCAGGGCTCGTTTATGTCATTGAATGGAATGCAGGGGGAGATGAAATTGAAGCATCAGCATCACCTTCTACTCGTGGATGTCCCGACCAAATGGATGATGTAGAGATGGATCCGCGCGAGAAGCGGCGACTACGGAGACAACAAAGGCGAGAAGTGTTGTTTGACGAATCCATGCCAGAAGAATCACCGGGAGATACGGTCTATGTGGCGTATGTGAAGTGTGAATGTCCACATTTGTCCTGGACTAACTCCTTCCGTGCAGATATCACGATTGGGAACACTTCTCATCAGTACGGAACTTGAGGGGCCCACACACCGGTCTTGCGCACGTTGTGGAGGTACCCCCAGATCAAGCTGAACCACTTCCATCAGCCCCATCAACCCCTGTGAAGAAGAAACCGTCTTCACGGGCAAAATCGAAGCCGGAATCGAAGGCCGGCCCAAAGAGCGTCAAGGCAGGTGCAAATGCTACCGCGAAGATGGATCAGGATTTGCCACCCAGTCCAGCACATATCCCACTCCCCGAATCTCGCTCATCGTCTCCGGGCTCATCGGAGAGTCTGACACAATCTGATCCCCCATCGATACCCATCATCCCCGTTGCTGTCCAACTTGTACCTACGACTCCTCTTCGGATTCATCGGTCACCCAAGCGCACCATTGATGAGTCCTCCGGATCCTCCCTTTCGGACATTGTAGCCAAACGAACGCGTAGTTCCCATAAGTCGTTTTCGAAGGTGGACACAGACCAAGATGCCATTGAAGTCGATGACCCGGAGGAGTCTACACCTGAACTGTCTGCACCGTGCTCATCTAATGAGTCCTCTCCACTGTCTTCGGCAGCGTCCTCACCTGCACCTACCACTCCGCCAGCAATGACGCCACCACCAGAACCCCGGAGACCCATGACCCGGCGTCAACGGAAAGCACTCGGACTTCCAAAACCAAAAACAGTCCTTTTGGCGAAGAAGACAAGCGCTGGAAGGATCGTCGTTCCCGGTGGTCGCTACAAGAGAGGGGCCGCCAAGCCAGTTTCGGTGCGTGAGGCGGGTGATGATAATGGCGATGAAGATGAGGGCAGCCTGCAAGACGGAGAGTGGCGACGTAATGGGACTGGTCGATTGGATGTCCGCGGCTTTCGCGAGCTCAAGATTTAACCGTTTGACTCTCGAGAAGATGGTCGATACCCCCTCGACGCTTCTTTTTCACGACATTACGACCCGCCACGACTGCTGCATGTCCACCACCCCTCACTTGCTATCATCATGTACTTGCCATCATCATTTTTTTTCTTCAAGCATCAGTCATGGATGATTTCTACTTACGATACCCGCAATCTGGCATTATATCATTTACGATGTGCCCAACATTTTGCATTCGTGTCCAGTGCAGACTTGATTTCCCTTCTTTACTTACTGCATATCCCCGCTGGACGACTTGCGCATCCTAGATCTGTATCTTAGTTAACTTAACGACCTCTACACATTCTAAAGGGATGATGAGTCAGACAGGGGCAAATTTACCGTTTTCGTCCTTTGATACGCCGCAATACGATCGACTTCGCGTCGCGTCCTTTCCCACCACCACCTCGAGGGCTCGTCGTGTCGTCGTCCAGCGATGCTGCCTGGGGCCCCGTTAGTTATTCCCCACGTAGAATCGCTGCGTAGCCTTGCCTCTCACTACTGGCCTGACACCGTGCGTCATGAAGGCCGCAGACCTGAAGATCGCCCCTTTCGGCCCTCTCTGAACATTCGAGCCCTCATTTCTCTTATCCAGTCCAGCAAAGGCGAAGAAGGTGCAACTGTCGAGGGAACCCACCGTGTGGGAGCAAAGCGCCAGCTTCGTTCGACCAATGCTCGCACTGCCAGCAAACGCAGAAAGGTAGACGTATTACATGAGGATCGTAGAGTGTATCCGTATTTCTGGACAAACGCACCAGAAGAAGCTCGTGGTCGCACATTCTCGCCCGTTGGCTTGTTCCCTCCTGCGTTCAAGTGGTCTGTAGAGATCAGCTACACCAAGTCGCACGGAGAGGTGGACGACGTGTCCGCGAAAAAATTCGGGTGGCTCAAAGAAGAGGAAGACGTCGTGTCGTTAGTAGAAGCGCTGAGGGACAATGCAGCAATAATGAACCTGGGAAGCTTTCACCCCGGGCGATATCTTGGTCGCCAGTTGGCGATAACTGGCTCGACGCATCCTGCCCCTGCGATGCCGTCACAACTGGAAGCGGAAAGCGATCGGTGGCTCTTTCTTCTCCCCCAGATTGTTTGGCCCGACAACCTCCCAACACAAGAACTTGACCTCTACGGTATCCAGAATGCGGAAGCTCATGAGGACTTTCTCGTTGCGTGTCTGACTTTCCAAAGTGCTGGACGCGCCAAGGTTGAAACAGAGCTTGAACTACACATCCTGCCACGAGGTAGCTATGATCCTCTTCGAGAGATGCCTTTCCGGCTGCGAGCAACGTTCGCCGTCTCACTCGCCGTTCCGAATATATACGAACCCGTCTCTACGCAGCGCAAGAATGTTGTCGAGGGTTTACAAAGAAGAATGATGGCATTACTCGGCGATGCTCCTCTCGGAAACTCTCCTCGCACTAAACTTTCTACTCATGCTGAACGGGAGGTGGGTGATGCTACAATACCGTACTTCCTCAGCATCCTACGTCCCGCACCCATGCCTCTGAGGTGTGTCATAGATGAAACACTGCAACCCGATGCTCTCATTCCTACGCTCCTTCCATTCCAGCGGCGAACAGTTTCTTGGATGCTGGACCGGGAAGGAAAACATGTCGGTCCAGACGGGACAATTGTGCCGCGTGACTTGCCTCCTACGGCTGATGCACCTCTCCCACTGCTTTGGGAGAGAATCGCTGTTGGCGAGAAGGAGTTGTTTTTTAATCGGTTGACGAATGTAGTAGCTGCTAGCCCTCCAGAACCAAATACCGCCCTCGGTGGCATCCTTGCTGAGGAACCTGGTACGTCGGAGTTGCATCACCCACCAAGTTCTTGTTCAATCTTCGTGTAGGGCTTGGGAAGACGATCGAGTGCATCGCCTTGATGCTCTTAAATCCTGCACCAGAGAGACGCCCTACTAGAAAGCGTTGGGATCCAGAGGCGAAGTTACACGTCAAAGAAATCAAGGTTTGTTGGTTCAGTGGACTTCGACGAAGACTCAAGTATCCGTAGACAACTCTCATTGTCACACCACCCGCTTTGGCACAGCAGTGGGCCGACGAATTGGCAACACACGCACCATCTCTCAAGGTTCTCGTTTATGATGGCTGGTCCAAAGTTAGCGTACCTATTACCCCCGAGGATGCACAATTAGAAAGGGAAAAATTACACAAGCCTAAGAAGGGTAACAAGCGGAGGAAACGAACGGCAAACAACGAAGATATGATCGTAGATCCTACTGGTTCCGGTGTGTCAACTCCCGGATCAGAAGGCGACATCGTTGATTGGTGTACCTACGTCAACGAGTTCGATGTGTGTATCACGACTTACAATATCCTTCGCCTCGATTTTCTGGTTGCGCGTGCGCCACCTAAACGTCCGCGACGACAAGACGTTGTCTACAGCAACCTGGAGCGACCTCGGAGTCCACTAGTGATGTGCGAGTGGTACAGAGTAATCATGGACGAAGTCCAGATGATGGGAACCGGGAAGTTGGAGTATGTATGCCTTGGTTGGAACACTTGTATTGTGATTGACGCCAAGCTTAGAGAGATGGTTTCTCTGATTCCAAGGCTGTCGTCATTCGCTGTTTCTGGAACTCCTGCCAAGACGCAAGTTTCAGACCTCATTCGCGTCTTAAAGTGTGTCCCGTTTATATGACTGTGTGAATACCGTTATCTTATGCCTTGGGCAGGTTTCTTCGTGTGGATGATGTCATTGGCTCGTCGCGGGCGTGGCAGCTTATGCTCAAGCACGGCTTCAAGGACCTGTTTACTGTCTTCTTCCAGCACTACGCAGTTAGGTATACTGCTTCATTCTTCCATCGGTTTGTACTCACAAAGATAACCAGAACGTTGAAATCAGCTGTCAAGGCAGAGTTGACTATTCCACAGCAGCGAAGATATCTTGTGAGCATAGAGCTCGGTCGGGTGGAACGTCAGGTGACCTTCCATGACCTCTATTCGCCAATTGAAGTCTGAATGTGATTGCTAGGTCTACGACCAGGCGCTGGAAGAAGCTTTACAAGAGCTTGGTTTAGATGCGCGAGGTGTTGCTGCCTACGAAGGGTGGCAGGTCGACGCTGGATTATTGCGTAATGTCCTTCGGAGGCTCCGTGGGATATGTACCCATCCACAAGTCCGTCTTCCACGATTTGAACCAGGTGTAGTTACGATCGTTCTTCCTAGGTCGGACAACTTCAACGTCAGGGTGACAAGGTCACCAAGACCGTTCTGAAAAGCATGACTGAAGTCTTGGAAGTATGTCTCCATATCAGGGTAGAGGGCTCACTTAGCACATCTTGTTTCCTAGGCCATGCGAGATCAGCACTGGCGCAATCTCATGGATGATCGAAAGGCAAAAGTAATTTATCCCGTGATTGCCTTTTTACCCTCCCTGAACCTCGCTTGCCGTAGATCCTATTACTCGTGCGCCTCGCGCAACTACAGCAACACAGCGAACGAGATCGCGATCGCTATCAACGCGCCCTGGATCAGCTGCTTACTGCGGAAAAGGAAATCGACGAACTGATTGCAGAAATAAAAGCAGCAATAGCACAACACTATCAGAAGGGGGAAGCCCTCAAGAAGGAAGCACAGCGAGTGAAGGAGTCCCGGAAGCAGAGCCTTGGCGATGGCTCGCAGCCTATGTCCACTAGTAAGGGAAAAGGGAAGGAAGTTTCCCGGGAAGTTTCTCCATCGACCGAAGATGGAGAAGAGGACGACATTGAAGATCGGGGCCTTCCAAAGACGCTTGTGGGAGAAGAACACCGTCATAAGCGCCACGCCCTCCAGCAACGTTTGCGTGAATGCATCATGGTTCTTCATAGAGTCAAATTCTTGCAAGGAGACGTATACCATGTGCTTGGTCCGTCTAATTCGGAGAAAGAAGATGCTGGCTATGGTGCGGCAGAGAGGTTGCGAAAGGATCTGCTTAAATGTAAACTTTCAAATTCGTTGTCATACAATGGTGTTCACACAGCAACTACTAGCTGTCGAGGACAGTGCAACCAGGGCTATGCATAGCTTGCGTGGTGACGAAACTGCTCGCGGCGTTACAGAGGATTCGCTTCAGATTGCCTTGCCGTACCTCAAAGGTGGAGGCATCAGATCGACCCACTTGGTACGCAGGTCAAATTCTCTGATATGGAAATGGTGCTAATCCACGTGCAGTTTATGGAAGCAAATGAGATGATTGAAAATAAGCTCAACGAACAATCATTCCGCATCTGGGAGTGGCGCACGAAAATCGTTGCATTGCTCAGCCAAAAGTTGAGTAACAATAGTGATCAAGCTGATGGAGAAGAATACGCTCGCGCTCTTGATACCCAAGGAGAAGTCGAGATATATTTACAGGCTTATGCTTCCTTGCTTGCTGATCGGAGAGAAACTACTGTTGCGGAGCGCACACTGTTAGCAACCCATGACTCGAGAGAGAAAAGGAAGCGACAGACCAAAGCGGCGTTGGCTGCTACTCGGCGAGCTGAACAGGACATTGACATGGAAGTGCTAGATGATATCGAAGTCCAGCCCGAGCATGAAGTTCTCCGTAAAGAGCTGAACAACGAACGCAATGACCTCTATTCACAATACTCGGGGCGTGCCATAAAGTCCATCCTGGTCGATCTCTCTGGGATAGTAGCTAGTATTCATCGTGACGACGACCCTGAGAAGGTGATCGCAAGAGATGGCGCGCAGAGACTCCGTGCTTTAATTGCGAATCAAAGTAGGTAGCTTTTATTTTTATTTTGCATTCCGCTGACGCGATTTACAGCGGTCCTCATGGATAGGTTGGACGCTGATCTGGCACAGCTTCGTAAAACATTCAACGAACGCATCGTGTAAGATCGCCTCCTATTGCAGGCGGATCCTCGCTGACGCCAAAACAGATACTTCCGCCAGCTTCAAGAAATTTCTGATAGCGTTGTCGACATAGAATGGGAAGGCAGTATCGATGATGCGACGGATGGATGTGAAATGGCATATGTACAACTAGAGGACAAAATTGCCACAGGGCGCGCCAGGCAACGGTATTTGAACAATATGGCAAAGATTCAACAAGAAGGATCTATAGACGAAGACGATAGGACATGCATATTGTGTAGATGCGACTTCCTACGAGGTTTCATCACCCCATGGTATGTTGTACTGACCTTACCTCTACACCAGCAGCAACTGACGTGATTCCAGCGCTCATGTATTCTGCGAGGTTAGCTTGATCCAACTGGACAACAGCATTAACTGGTCCCTCTTATACAGAAGTGTTTAACGGCCTGGCTCACCCGTCCACATGGGGAAGTGTGTCCTGTCTGCCGGTATGTGAATACAAATTAATGTACACTGCATCTCACTTGAAGGTCTGTTCAGCGCTCCGATCCAAATGGACCAACTTCAGCGGTTCACCATACACGACGAGCAACCGCCACCGCCCAAACCTGTTTTAGCTAAAGGAGAACCTGTGCCGCGATCACAACGACAGATCGAGTACAATATGATCAGTAAGTTGATAAGCGTTGCGGATGAGGGGATAGGCTAACCTCTTCGAATAGACCCAGCGTTATTCCGAAATATTCAAAGAATAGAATCCGAAGGAAGTTACGGAAGCAAGATCCAGACGTTGGTCCGACACCTTATGCATATCCAATTTGTAGATCCAGGGGCCAAGAGTATCGTTTTCTCCGCTTGGGCCGATTCACTTCACAGTGAGCAATGAGCATTCGACTTTGTTTATTATCACATCTGTTTGTTTTGAACAGTTATCGAGCATGCACTCTACCATAACAGTAGGTACATGCTAGCAGATATCCTTATCGCTTCTAAACGGCGCTAGACATCCCTTGCTTGCGGCTCGATCAGGGATCAGGAAAAAAGAATGACGCTGCGAAGAAATTCCGCACGGATGCCACCCTGCAGGTACTTCTCCTGCACGGGTATGTATTACGATTATTTGATAACCTTGTTATCATTGACACTGCGATAGTGAACGTGACAATGCTGGACTGAACGTTACCTGTGCGTCACGAGTTTTCCTGGTGGAGAGTGTCGTGAACCACGGCTTCGAAGTGCAAGGTAGGTTGCAGAGTGCCTTGACCCTTGCAATGCTCACCGCAACCCAGCTATTGCGCGTATTGATCGGATGGGCCAGACGAGACCTACGGAAGGTGAGGCTTCCCGTGATCGTTTCTATTCTACTTGGTTCCTGACGCACTGCAGTATTTTGTTATTACGCAGAAGGCAAGGGAGTATACAATTACATTGCAAAGAACCAGTGCTGATCTCGATTACAGATACCGTCGAAAAGAACATTTTGGACTTGGCCGCGAGGCAAGGCCTTTCGCTCTACACCAAAGACAACTCGGCTGGATCGATCAACGTCACGACGTTTGCCACGGATTCCAAAAAGAAGCTAGTCGATGCTGCGCAGAAAACCGGCAAAAGGGGCCAGCCGGCGCACACGCAGAAGGGCGACTTTATCTTCAAGTGAGTTGGCATTGAATTGAATTCCCTTCTTGATCGACTCCTAACTGTCGCCCCCTCCCCCATTAGGGTCGACGACATGTTGGCTATCCTGTTTCCGCATATGTTCGAAGACGTCGAATACCTCATTCCCCCTGATCTTGAAGGGCAGCACCCTGACGTGCCATCATCTTCCAATAAGTCAACTTTATCCACAAGGCGTGTAGTACATATAAATGCAGAGGCGGGGCCGTCGAGGCTACCCTTGTAGAGCCACTATCTAGCACCCTGACTATCGTAGCAGACTACGTAAATCTTTGTGTGCCTGATTATAATGCATAATTTTGTAGTGAGGCGAGAGAGGACGAAACGTGGTGCAATGCAAGGGTAAGGGGGGGAGTCGTAATGCAGATAATATGTATGAGAGCAGCAGTAACAAAATAGACAACGGTGGGGAAGTCAAAAATGCAAATGACAAATCGAAAACAAGAAACGACGTGCAAAAATATACATGAAAATGGTTGTAATGACGCGAACTGAACGCAGCCGCATGCACGCATGCGGACCGGACACGTGTGTGTGTGTGTGCTTGAAAGGAGATTCGAACGGGGAGGAATGACGACACGTGAGAATATACTCACTTTCAAAAAGTGCCTCCGTCCCAGCTCGCGCGCTTGCGTTTGTTATCGTTGGCTTTTCGCAGCTGCAAATCCTGCGGCGAGACAAAGCTCGCCCCGCGATGGTGCAGACCGTGCGGGAGACGCGCGACGATACCCGAATCAGTAAACAGCACATGAGTCGCCTGGAATGCCTGTGACACGGTCGAATACGGGGATGACGTCGCGGGAGCCGAGCGAAGCGAAGAGTTGGTCCTCGCCAGATCCAGAGCCTGTCCTTGCCTCGAGGTGTCCGCTGAGCCAGAACCAGACTCGTGGTGGCTGCCACTGTAGTAATGCAGGTCGAGGAACGGGAGACCGTGGTTATCCGGCGGAATGGAGGAACGCCATGTGTCTGCAGCGTGTGTGACAGTGTCGGTGGTGTCAGTGTTGTGGGGGTGGGTTGATTCCCCGACATGTGCGGGCTGCGAGGCTGTGCTGAAAAAAGGGAGCGAACGGGTGGTCGAAATCGGGGGCTGAGAGTGCTCGCCGTGGCCAGCCTGCGACCGTGCACTGTTCAGCCGCGCCTCGGAAGGTGGAACAGAGATGGACCGGCCACTGCCATGCGGGTGGGGGTGATGATGATGCTGGTGGTGGAAATGCGAGTGCAAGCGCATCGAGCGGTCCAGCGGAGTAGCAGGTGGGGTCGAATGCGTAAGATCGGCAATATCATCCATGTTATTCTGGGAAGTGATGTCGAAGAGATCTAGGGTCGTCGAAATGGTTAGAGACGTCTCCTTGTCATCTTTTTGCACCTCAATCTCGGGGACGGCGGATGCAGGGTCGCGCTGGATCTCGACCTGATCATTGAGCGTAATCGACGCCAGCTCGATCTCGTCAATGCCAGGGAGTGGGGATGCGTGCATCGGGATGGAATGCAGGCCAGTGGACTGTGGTACACCGGACAGACCGAGTCCGAACTCGGGACCATAATACGCCTGTTGCGACTGGTGAGTGCGCGCACCGAAAATGAGGTCGCCGGCGTAGTTGGAGTGAAATCCACGGAAGCTGCTGGTGGGAAACATCTCCGGGTCGGAAAACGCAGAGTGGGTGTCGCCAATTCCGGCTTCGGAAGCAAAGTCGTGTGGAAAGGTGGTGGGAAAAAGATCGTACCGATCCATGACACCATGGCTGAGGTGATGAAAGGAAAAGGGGGACGATGATGCGGGAGAGAGGCCATCTGCGAAAGAAGATCCGCTGCTGGAGAATGCAGAGGTGTCAAGGCGGGGATTAGCAGAAAACCAATCTTGGGGACCCCATGCGGACTTGCCGATGGTAGGCACGCGACGTATGAAGGGTGATTGATTGAGGAGATAGTCTGAAGAGAGATGAGATGATGTGGGCGACCCTGCATTAGTGGACCAACTGCTGGAATGAATGGGCGTCTCCAAACCAGACCAGGTGGTCTGAGATTGTGACGAGTCGGTGAGTTCGGACAATGAGTGGGCAGCACTAGGCATGAAATCAGGTATGGAGAGAGGCTCAGATAGAGGGTCGATAGCCTCCATGTCCACCTCGGCGAATGGTTCTGAGGAGGACGAGGCATCGGCCAGTGGTGAAGTCTCTATGGAGATGGGCGGGCACTTGAGGAGCCTAGTCCTGCCGTCCTCTTCGCCGCCCGAGCTCTCTTCTTCCTCCGAGCATGTCGCGCTCTCAGGGACGCTCTTTGTGCCACCACGGAGGAACCCCTGCCTAGAAGCCCGCTTCTTTCGCGTAGGACCGATATGGCTACTGCTAGAACTGGTGAGCTGATCGTCCGTTGCTGCGCGCACAGGAAGGAGGACACCGCCTTCCTTGCGCTTCTTGGACGAATTGCGCGGCTTGTATCCTGCAGCTTGATAGAGTTCAGGGAAGGCATTTCGAAAACGGTCACGGAGATCCGTCGAGCGACGGTTCTGCTCCTGGAAGATAGGGTCTTTGACGATAGCAGCCCAGACCGTGCCGTGCTTCTCGTAGCCAGCTTTGAGAGCACGGTCCTCTTCTTCGGTAAAAGGCCGGCGCTTCTTGCTGCGCGTCTTTTCGAAGATGGAACGGCCGTCTGGTAGTGTCGAGCGTACTTTGCTAGAGAGGTGTGTCTTTGCATTGGGATAGTGCTCCTTGTACGCGTCAGGAAAGTAGGTTCGAAAGCTGAATGAAAGAGCGTATGAGTTTGGGCAGCGCAGAGGACGGAGATGAAAAAGCTCACCGATCTTTGAGGTCGACTGGGGAGCGATTGTCGAATTTGAGATTGGGGTCTTTGAGAATGGCTTTCCAGTTGCCAACGCCCCACTGGGATGAGGGGGGGACGGTGAGAATGCATCATCAAGAAAGGGATTGGAGAGCGCGTACGGTGTTGCACCCAGTGACGAGCATCTGGGTTTCTTCCTCGGACCATTTCTTGCGCTGCTTCTTCTGCTGTATGACCAGCCCGCCCTCGAGGGGCTGGGAGACAGAGTCGTCAGCGATTTTGCGAAGCTTGCCCTTCCGTTCCGGCATGGACGCGGACTCGGTGTGGAAGGTTAGGCCGGTATCGTCGCGAAAGTTGCACGCGGGCACGAGGCGAGGCGAGGAGGGCAGCGCGAGCGAGACGCGCCGTTGCTTGAGGGTCGAGGAGGACGAGGACGAGGGTGGTGGTGCGGAGAACGAGAAGGTATGCTGGGACGGAGAGCAGGTCGACGGCTCTGGCATGGAGGACGAGGAGAGCTGCTGATAATCTGTGGGGGTTGATAAACGCAGAGCGCGGATATGAATGAAGAACAAAAAATTGTCTGTGCGCGTCGTGGGCTGCAACGAGGACGAGTGAACCAAACAAGTGCTTTGGGTCTGACATTCCATCTTTGCATTAAACATATCCGGACCCGCATCGTGCACTCCATGCGTCATGGGCATCGAGATTACAATCTACAGTACTACAGAGCACTAGGCTGACACCGACACTGCAGGCGCCATCCGCTGTTCCACACTGCCCAGCCTCTCCATCCACGAACCAAGTCGACTCCCCAGCTCCCCAATTTGTCCGCGTGAGAGCACACGCGGCTGCACCCATGTTATGTGTGCTTTCTGATCTACCTGGTCCAGCGAACCCCGTATCAACTTGAGGCTGCCAGCACGGCTGATTATCAGCAGCATGCTCCTCCGTCAGCAACCAGTCAGCGACGCACCTCAGCGCCTTCATCACAAGGTGTTCCACCTCGTCCAATGGCAGCCGGGTCTCCTCTGCGATCGTCTGGAACGACATTGTGCGGTCGTTGGAATTCCGCTTGAACACCGACTCAATGAGTGCCATGAGACATATCTTTTGGCGCAGAAATGGGTAGTTTTCTTCTAGAAGAGGCTGTTCGGGCGTCAGCAATCGGTCTATTTTACGCCAGCGCGGCTCTCCGCCTGCTGTCCACACCACGCCTGCACGCACGCACGCACCTCCTGCGGAAACAGTGGTGCCAAGGCTTCGAATTTCCCAATGTTACCTTCGTTGAACGTGAAGAGCAACTTCTTGATCCAATCATGCTGCGTGTTGTCTAGCGCATCGAGTATTGGATGCATCAACTGAGAGCGAAGACACGCATTCACGACCACCCGCAGGCAAGATGATGACGATAATGAACACAGGGTATTTTGAAATGGTCGGAGTCGGACGCACCAGTTCGCCAAAATTATAGATGGTATCGCCCAAGAATGCCGAAATGCCGAGATCGTGTGCACGCAGAAGTCGTTGATCGGCAGTTAGGTCAGTCACGACGTCGACGCAGGCGAGATAGAGTAGCGAGTGTTTGTAGTACGGCGCATAGTCCGCCTTTGCCTGCAAAGGATGAGTCTGTGGGAGATGTGGCGTCGATAGATTCGGGACGAAACCTTGTAGTAATCCGCAGAGACGCAGTAGTATGCAGCGTTGACGGCATTTTCCACACCCTCGAGTTGATCCAACGTTTTGGCAGCTGTGTCCATATCTGTTTTGGTGCCCTCTAGATCACCGTAAAGCAATTTGGCATGTGCGATATTGGCGAGTAAGAGCACATGGGCTTCCTTTGATTTTGCCGTATCAATCCGGGATAGGAGAGATGTAAGGAAGCCTAGCTGTGCCTGCGGGTCTTGGCGAGGCAAACATGAATTTGAATACGCGAGGTTATGACAAAGGACAAACGATCTTACTGTCAAGTTCTTTGGACACTTTCGTCGCCATTTCGACAAGCCGCTGCTGGTTCAACTTGGACTCGAAGTCTCGCACAAAGTAATAGAAGACGTCCACGCGGAACGGCTTAGAGCAAGGGTCGTCCAAGAAATCGCTCAGCTTGAGCGACAGCTGATGCCATAGCCTGAAAATGGAGTCAGCACGGAAGATGGCCAAGCATCCTCTCACACACTTTCTCGTGTAGAGGTTGCCGAATGCTTCGAAGAACGGGTGCAGCTCTGGGGGGGTCGAGGTGAGTGCCTTCGTAATGAAGTCGTCCAGGACCAACTTCGGGGGTGGCTGGGTGTAGTCAATCGATGGTGGTGGAGGCATGATCGTTTGCTGCTGTCTGGGGAGGAGATGAGCCGAGGGCCTGCAGTGACGCAGCCAAGTCGACTCACCGCGACGCGCGTTGCAGCGTTGTTTGAGTGTATTTTGCAAAAGCCTTGAGAAATAACAAAACCAAAGTGACTGGGAACCACTCGAAGCGAAAGGGCGACCACCACCGCCGCTGCTGTTGGTTCTGCTCGGCTGGCATCATGGACTGACTCGTCGCTGGCTGCTGGGTGGGTGAACGTCGATGATGTAGTCGAAGGCGTGTTTCTGTCGTGTTCAGTCCTTGCTTCGTTTATTTCATTTGCCAGCTGCCGTCTCGTGGCTTGTTAGGGGCGCTTTTGACAATGTTTCACATTCCATCGCCCACTCGTTTCTCCGAGTCAAACCTTCGCCACCCTGGGGATGACGAGACGCGGGGGATCAGGTCGGTCACGCACTGCCTCACTCGCTGTCCTTTCGCTGACAGCCACTTTGATCAATCACCAATCACTCGACTACGGTTTTCTGTCATGCAATCACGCTGCACGCATGTAGCCATCCCAGCGCTCCTACATCTTTCATTGATTGGGTTAGATATGTATAGTCGACATCACAATGACGTGTCGATGACGGCCCGAAGAGATGCGAGATGCGGCTGAATTCCGACTTGATCAAGAGACAAGGCAAGTCCCGGGCATGAAATCAAGGCGTGGGTATGTGATAAAGAAGTAGATATGGTGAGAAAGATGATGGGTTATGATGATGCATAGGTTCTACGGAGGTGTAGGGCAGTCGCGGGCTCTTCAAGAACCCTAGCATTGACCACCCCGGTTGTGAAGACGAGTCTCGGAGAACACGTTGCGGGGTTGGGAATGGCAATTGCTTGACCCATTTTTTGGCTGTGTAGAACACCCGCCATAATGGACGAAGCCAGAAAGGAGGTTGATCCGAGGATACTCGTACAGCAACAAGAGGGACACGGTAATCTCACGGCACCAGATTGCTGGCCCATCAAGAGTCGAAGACACGAGGGGACGTGTGATCGACGAAGCGCCAAACGGGTTAACACGTACGTAGACCAGACAACTGAAACGTTAGAGTATACCACTTCTAAGGAAGAAATCCAGCCAAATTTCAACTCACCTACGCTTTCCGAAAGCACTTGTCAACTGTTGCAGACAATGAGTGTGAGCACAGAAAATGAGGTCGCTGACATAGTGCACCGCTCATAGTAAATAAAGGCGAGGGTTCGCACCACTCGTGATGGATGTGAGCGGACTAGCAGAAAACCAACTA
>Ga0307518_10001037_pt1 | contig 20806 bp, 22 predicted proteins | sample 25_EM_MG_FD_203889 | JGI IMG/M metagenome (GOLD analysis project Ga0307518, IMG submission 203889) | Populus trichocarpa ectomycorrhiza microbial communities from riparian zone in the Pacific Northwest, United States - 25_EM | ecosystem: Host-associated > Plants > Roots > Unclassified | place...
GAGTGCAATTGGCACTCGCTTATCGCAAAGAAGGTCATGGAACAACCTGTAGTTTCTTTCCACTGTAGCAGCTATCCTGTCCCCACGCAGGCAAAAGAGGAGGAGATGGATGCCACCAGCGTTGGTGAGGGACCGAATGAGGCTGCACGCCTTCTCGATGGCGTCATAATACCTATTGGCGTCTATCTGATATTCTTCAAGACCAACGGCTTCATAAACAGTGTATGATGCGTTGTCGAAGGGAATGTCATATTTTGTTGTACACCCATCGACATTAGCAGAAACCTTTGCGATGGGACGCCCCGCAATAAGATTGATGACAGAACTCTTTCCTACGCCAGGCCGCCGAAAAGGACAATATTGATGGGAGATGGCTATATGGAATGGATGAGATCATATAAATGACGTCTGTGAGTTACTTTACTGTTTCGGGTTTTGTCGCAGACTTCATTACTGGATTTGACAATGTGAGGAAAGGGGGAGGCGCAGATGTGTTCGAAGAAGGAGGTGCGGGTGCGGGAAGTGCAGATATGACCGATCCAGGAGGTGCAGATGTGTTCGAGCCGGGAGATACAGATGCTGTTCGAGATTGGAAGTACAAGCGGTCTATTGGAGGCGGGAAGTGCAGATGTGCTGGAGGACCGTGACTCGGAGGATGACACTATCTTGTGCGACTGCTGATTCGGACGCTGCTCTTCTGTGGTACCTAGACGCAGCGACGATTTGTTACGGGTACTTGGAGACCATAAGACTGCTCACAGTATCGATATCTTCGACGACAAGTCAAGGACAATGGTGGGTGGTGAAGAGAGGTGTTGAAGGAGCGCTGGACAAAAGTCGGGCTCCAGGACAACCCCAGGCCCATCTGCACGAGGCAGCACGGTGTTTGTATTGAGATTCGATATTCTGCAAGGTGGAAAGTTTCTGGTGCAGATCGTACTCACCGTGATGCTGAAAATTTCAGTCTGTGCTGTTAACGCGCTCTGTTAGTTAGATACTGTGTGAGGAGAACATATCGTGTAATGTTGGCCTTGGACTCTGAGTGAACAGGAGGAGCACATGCCCGGACGAATCCGCTGTGGTGATGATGATCAAGTACAATGAGGCAACCCTTCGCAACTTCGGCCATGGTCGCCGGGAGGTCTTCGGGCGTACTATTAGAAAGGCCAAAAGAATGTCGAGAGCGATCATGGTGGCGTCGGCTTTCACTTCCAGGCCGCGAACTCCCCACGGTTAGTAAGTTCCGATCGTGCAGAAATACAGTCTTTCGCTGGACTCACACATATGCCCGAGCCATCGACGAAGACACTAGATCACATCGTGCATCTCACACCGCCGGGGACAGTCAATCTCGTATCTCAGCAGTTTCGAGACTTGGGATTCAAGTATGTGTCCGCATAAAGTTTATCTCGGGTCCTCACTGATCCGTGTTTGTGAAGTGTTATCCCGGGGGGAAGACATTCAGGAGGACTGACAGAAAATGTCCTGGTGGTGTGTAATATGTTAAGTATCTGACTCGGTCCAGTTGAATCCTCAACGTGCTCCGCTTGCCAGATCCTACCTGACGGTGTTTATCTCGAACTCATATCCTTCGTCCATCCGCCCTCGCATTACCCCCCAGGCTCGGACGAGCGACACAGGCGCGACACGAGTCCCTGGTCCGAGGCGTTTAAGCGTCCAGGATGGATCGACTACGCATTCCTCGGCAGTGACGACGTCTCCATCTCGCGCATCATCAACGAGCGCGCGGGTGCAGATGGGTCTGGGGCACGGTACCACTCTGAAGTCAGTGGCGGACGTGTGCGAGAGGACGGGAAGGTGCTCGAGTGGGTGATTACTTTGCCCAGCGTCCCAGACGAGGAACAGGGGGGCCGCGGTACGCTCCCGTTTTTTTGTGGGGATGTGACACCGAGAGAGTGGAGGGTGAGTTCCCGATGACATTGCGTTGTGGATTGGGTATGCAGATGAGCTCGGACTCGAGTGGTGGTCGATGGATATGGGGGCGAGGATGTGTGAATATGCGGAACCGATCACTGAATATCCCTCCTCATACAGGTCCCACTTGATCCTCCGTCGAAATCAGAACACCCGTCCGGTGTACTGGGTGTCGCGCACGTCAGGGTGTTGGCAGAAGCTGAGTCATTGAACCGGATCTCAGCACAACTGACGTCGGTGATCGGTGATCCACCTTCAAATGCCTCCTCGTCCCTATGTTCCCCTTCAGAGTATGCGTGGCTGTTAAAGACTCCGCTGTTAGGTGGACTGGGAGAAAACGGGCCGTATTTGATCTTGAGTGCACCAGTGAATGAGGAGGAGAGGTCCTATATTGCTGACCGAGGACCTGGTATCTTTGAGGTATCCTTTTGGGTGAAGCGTGGAGGCAAAGAAGGAGCTACTATGACGCCGTATGGTAGGATAACTTGGCAAGTGATACCCTTGTAAGATTAGAAGATATCGAACGCGACAACCTTACGAAAATGTTTTTAGCATCGCAGGGGATAAAAAAGATGACCGCCGCAGGATTCGAACCTACAATCTCCTGATCAACTGCCTTGAGTCGTAGTCAGACGCGATACCATTTCGCCAGGCGGCCAATGACGACGAGGATTACCCGGTGAAACTGGAACACTTGATGGGCACGCATTTCAGGAGAGTTCCGTTGTCGATAGGGGCCTCTTGATCTGACCAATTCATTGGACATCTTTGACCAGTTCCTGATTAGCGACGAGGTATGAGCATGCCAGCGAATTGATGATGGATGTCAACGATGGCCAATGCCCGTCTCACCATGTTGTAGCCCACGACGCGCAAGCAAATGGGAATTCTCAGATGTACATCCTTCAGCACGTTTGAGCTTGTCGAAGCCGGCTACCAAACGCCGTATTACGCCCGGGCCCACCGTCGCTTGGGCTCGCACTCAACCTCTTCTCCCGCGTTCACTCTCACTTCAGCAAAAGCCGGTCTTTGCTACTTCACCTAACAGTAATGTATGTATGGCCCACCGTCTTTCTGGTCTCCATATTCTCCACGGTTATCGACGCGCCCCATTTGATCACCACTCCTAGTCTCATCACCGCTGTGCCCGTCACCACAATAGGTCACCGCTCCCTCGCTGCCAGCAACGACAATGAAACACACTTCCTTCGACCTGCCCTTGGGGGGATCCTTACACCCGCCATGTACGGATGGGAGCACCCTCCGACACACTGGCAGCCTTGTTCCCAGTGGAGCGACCTGGAAGTGAGGACATGAGTTGAACAACTCCAACGTTGTTGCCGAATACACGACCACTCACCTCGAGTACGCTAAACCCGACACACATCTTGTCCAAGCTCCCCTTCACGTTTTCTAGCGCCGAGTTTGCACTGAAAGCCTATTACCCAAAAGGTTCGTATACCCTCACTTGCGAGCCCAACGGTAAGATATCTTTCTATGCTTCTGGTCCTGTGAATGTGGATCTTGCGATCGCGAAAGAGGTTACATTTAGATACTCTGTATATGTTGACGAGGGTCTCGAGTGGCAGAAAGGGGGGAAGTTGCCTGGCCTTTGTAAGTTATACTCGGCAGACGAAGACCACCTTACGATACGCGAGCACAGATGGTAGAGACCTCCCCACTGAATCCGTAGATTGTTCTGGAGGAAGCCGATCCTCGAGATGCTTTTCTGTTCGTCTGATCAGTGGCAAGCAGAGGGCGCCGGAGAATTATACACATACCTTCCTCTGTACACGGATCCCGAGTTCTCCACGATCCAAGTTCAGTGTGTCATTCCGTCGTTCTCCACATTCAATCCGCCGTTTGGTGCATCCGTCGGTCGAGGCGCATTCTACTTCTAGTCTGGTCAGAGTCAACGTGTAAGGCTAAACAACGCTGGTGTGGCGAATGGAGAGCTGGGGCTGTATGTTACTGGTCAGAGCGTCACAGGGTTGATAGTGAGAAGGGAAGAATCAAAAGTATCCATGCAGACCTTTTTCGGAGTGAGCAGGTTGGTCTCGCTGGACAACACCACAATTAAGGTTGTCAGGTTCCGAGGCGGACTTTGCGTCCCCGAAAGGTCAGGACGCACATTACTATGGCCATTACAGAGATCTAGGTAGAAGCTGGTGGTGCATGCGTGTGGCGATTCTTTCTGGTACGATTCTCGTAGCAGATCATGCCGCATTCAGCAATGTGGCTGTGTACTTTTTCAGTCGCCGCCGGCATATATAAAACCTACTTGCGATCGCCAGGCACTTTTATTGAGGTCGAGTGACAACTGTTTCAGAGTTTCACCGTGGCTACTCGGTCTTATGACTATTGTCCCCTCCCAATCCACACCGCCGGCGAACAAAAGCAGCGTCAATAAGTAGCGCTGGCGTCAATTAGGCTGTCAATCTCAAGGCACCTACGCGAGCTTATTTGGACATGGGGCGTCTACCGAGGTGCCACTGCCTGTCAGTTATGTATATGGTTTCCATTCTTCTCCTCAGCCTATTGTCATTGTCCATTTGCTGCGACGTCGATCGTAAATAATTCAATCTTTCTGGGGGGGTGCGGGCCGCCCTCCAGTCCCTATGGAGTCGAACCGCCGCAAATAGTTTGAAATTCTTGTGCACCCGGTTCTGCTGATTGGCTGGTGTATAGCGCCCAGTCTACGGTGGAGTACCGATTCCCCAAGAAAAAATTTACTAGGAGAAACTATGGGATATTGCGCAATACTTGCCCCGCGTGCACAATCCAAGGTAAATGGTATGGGGCTTTGGCTTCTTTGGATATCGAATTTGGCTTTGCCAATCAAAGAATTGATGTGGTTTTTAGGAGGGACCCTACAATCCATCTGCGGCCCGGATCTCATCAGCTTTCCTAATTTCACACAAATCCGATTCCGTCCGTGCATTCCGATAGTAGTCTCTGAGAGAGCTGCTGTGGGCTGTCGCTGTTCCTTCAAGTCTCCCCGCATTATAAAGTTCAACAAATCCAAAAATGGAGAGTAGTGCCAGCGTTTTTGACTTGCATTCATAAAAATAACAAACGTAGCTACACTGACGATCGAATGTTGACAGGTTTGATCACGATCGAAATGATCTCCAATTACAGTAGATCGTCTCATCGGTCTCTGTATACCATCGTCGGCACTGATTCGACGACATGTGGGCGCAGAGATAGTAAGACTCGAGACATGTCATCCCACCATAGTCTCTTTGTCCCGTTCAAGTCTGACTGATATACCTTACATACTATGGTTATACCTCCCGGTGCCCATAGCATTGACCCCCAACATACACGCTAACACTTCAACGAACACTCTTTCGTGACGGCCTTTATCAAAGATGTTGTTTTCCGCAGGCAAGCTGGTTCTCCGAGGCTGGTCTCCGGCAGATGGAAATGAGGAGGAGCTCTACGTCACGGATGTGACCTGCTTCACTACTCCTTCGGCCACGCTAGAACGTTCCTGCCACCTTCCTTTGCATTCTGAATCTGCGTCAGCAGTGACTTCCTCCAAGTCCTCTTCTCTGACGCACTCGCAGCTCGCTCAATCTGCCACCAGCTCTTCTCCCATCCTGCTCACCCATCGTTTTCCAATAGCCCCTTCATCGGATCGCAGGGCCCAACGAAACCGCACTCGAGATCCTGGCTGGATTCCTCGGCCCCGCAATGCCTTCATCATCTTCAGGTGCGACTATTCCCGTGAGCATGCTGCCCAGACCTCACAAGAATCGGACGAGCAATCTCTTTCAAAAACTCTCTCGAAAAGAGCTGCAGAAGCGTGGAAGCAACTGTCCGCTGAAGAGAAAGACAAGTACAGGCATCTCGCAGACAGAGAGAGGGAGGAGCACACCCGGATCTATCCACACTATCGGTTCCGTCCCATGAGGCGACAAGCCTCGGGGAGCAAAAAGCCGTATTTCGCCCCCGCTGGCATTAGATTCGAAAACGCCACTGAAACACCATCTCATTCACTTTCATTGACGAAATCCGCCGACATCTCTCTGAATGAGGGCGGGGCCACGCCGCTCAGTTCTATACCAGAAGAAATGGACAAGAGTCCAGAAATTACCAGACGTCGGGCATCGTCTGTGCCGCATAGAAATCTGTTGTCCGGATCTCCTCTTGTTCCTTCTGACTATCGTGATCGCCGGTCGTTCTCACTCATCGACGGCATTGTCATCGCGAGAGAACCTTCAGATTGTGTGGCACAAATAACGCATCCGCTCACGTTTGATGATGCAGGACCCATCGCAGCTGCAGGAATATACCCTGCTAGCGTGCAGTCTGATGCATACTGTGCAAGTCCACAGGATCAGGTGCGTTAGATTTTTTGTGACTTGATTTGAAACTAATAGTAAAATAGCATGGAGTATGGCATCCAGGAAAACCTGAATATCCAATAAATTCGACCCATCCATCCTCTGATCTCCCCCTCCAAATCGGTCTTCCGTTTGGAGATGATGAAGAGACTAGTTGTTTAGCAGCGCCCTTCGCAAACGGTTCGTCGTCTCTATGTGGATGGAATGGAAACTTTGGACCGTCATCACCACCCGTGTCGGTATCTGGCTCTGGCTATGCTGCATCCACTTCCTCTCAAGAATCGCCGTCATCACCTCCACCTGGATCAGCCAACAATTCCTCCATCGTGTCAAATGAAAGCCAGGAACCTGGCGTACTTGCGCAGGGCCTCCACCAGCCGCCTTGCAACGGGCCTTCCCAAGTGACTACCGATATAGTTCCTAACTTCGGCGGAGGAGGCGGCAGCTCCTTCGATGCCTTCACCAAATGCGTTGGCGATCCAGTTTCGCCGTCGTATGACGAGATGGAACGTGCGCAGGCTCTCGAGGCCTACGCCATCGGGCTGCAGAACTGCAACTTGTTCTCTTCTGCGCCAAGCATGTATTCTGAGTTTTCAGCTACCCCGACGTTGGATCCCCCTCAGCCATCGTTCGAAGAAGAGCTCGCAAGGTTCTTCCCGGAGCAGGCGTCTCAGTCTATGTTAATAGAGACCGGCGTCGGCAAAAGCGGTGCGGCGTGGCAGGACGGGGTTTCGTAGCCCCCCAACCTCTCATCCGTCGGGTCCTTCCTGTTCTGATAGGCTTAGTCCCATCGTATGATTCCTCTATTGCTCCATTCCGTTTTCCTTTTCTGGTCAGTACATGCTTCCTGCACTGTGCCAAATGATTCACCTCAGTTGGATTTCTGGTCGCGAGTATGGACATTTCCATTATTCATTAATACTTATTGGTTCGTCCCGATCCTGTCGTTACCGCATCTGTTCTATGTCATGCCATCTTACCATCCGCCCCACTTTCGTTGATAGCCCTCCCCGACGGTTCGAACTCGAACCTCCGCACCTGTTCCCATAGGATCATCCGTCTCCCTGCCTACCTACTCTATCCTTGGTTTTTCGGGTCTCTATTTTCTGCATCCATGTATCGATCTGTGTTTTGCTCTCTCCTCTTTTTTTTATTTGAATTTTTAAGATGTACTAACATATAGGTCTCGATTCAATAACACGATAGAATGTTGTACACACGTGGCTTATAGTTTGACATCGCAGAAGAAAAACAATTGCATGGGTGGGAGTCAATTCGCTGCGTTCCGGAGATTTAGTGCGGCGGCTGCGTCTCACAGCAATTGCTTGATCCGCCCGGGAACGAGGCCACGCGTCAAGCTTTCAAGGGTGTCCGCAAGTCCCATTGTTCAGGCATCCGTGCCTCCCGACATAGCCACCTGCTCCAAAGCTGCATTGACTACGGCCTCAAGATTATCATAGTAAATGTAATGCGATGCATTCGGAACAACGACTGTACGGATCCTCGGGTGAGGGGGAACATGTTCCACGAAACAACCCGGTTGTAGCTTGGGGTCCACCAGCAAAACCGCAATTGTGACATTAGGTGGAACCTCGGAGAGGAGCTTTCCGAACGACCAAGGGTTGTTTTGCTGTCCAGTCCACTGTTACTAACGAAATTCACAGTCTGGAGAGCGCCATGTGCTCACCGCAAAAACTTGCACCACCGTTTCAACCGACATATACGTGTGCAAACCGATGACTCGCGTGATGGCATCCACGCGTGTCCAGTTCGGGTTGTCGGCCATGTAAGCCTCTATCGGTCTGATGTTTGCAATTTCATCACTCAAAAATCTTGTGTACGTGTCAACCATGTCAGAGCTGACTTCCAGAGCGGGGTCGACCAAGACGGCGGAGATGGGTCGATACTGAGGTAGAGAAGGGAGTAATTCGGCAAGTATGGCGCCCCCTAAGGAGTGACCAATAATGATGTCGTAGTGTGTGTTGGTGTTGGTGAAATAGGGCTGAATATCCTTTGCCAGGTTCCCAACAGAGAAGTCTGTGCCACGTCTGAAGCCGTGACCTAATAAATTTGGAGCCACAACGAAGTATCCTAAGGATCGGTCAGAGTTGTTGATAAAGAAAGATTTGGAAGTAAAATACCAGCTTCAACTAGTGCCTGGGCTACACGCTCCCAGGTGTGTGACGAACAAGTTAGTCCGTGAATGAGTAAGGCCCGCTTGGAAGATGTGGGTAGCCCCCATTGTGTCGCTGAAGGTACAGTAGTCATAGTCTACCGTATATGCTGGGAAAAGGGAAATCGTTCGAACAATGTGGGCTGTGAGAGCTTGCGGTTATGTACATGATCAAGGAAGCCAATGGGGGAAGGACGGCGTGGCGTAATGACTCATTTCTGATGCATCTGATGCTGGGAGATGCGGCGCCTTATCCACAAGAAGATCAAGTCGGCCATATTTGTCGCGCATATAAAGACACGGCCCAACTAGTGGATTAGAGGCTCAGCGCTCAGCGCTCGGGTCCCATACCATCCGGGCGACATGACTAAAGATGTATGTAGGCTGTGATTGAAATTTATCCATATCCTTCCAGTGTCTATCTGGAAGTGTATAGCCTGCTGCACATGTTTCTACGAATCCATCCATGGACCCGGATGATAGATCTGACACAGCCTTGCCAAGTAAGGTGTGGGTCAATTCTAGAAATGGAAATGCAAGAAAGAATTTACCCACCGACCACTGTGTGCAGAGGGAACCGCCAGCCGTGCTAGAGACCTCCATATTGGTGATCTGAGGTGGATGTCCACCCACTCCATCGTACATTGCTCTTAGAGTGCATTCTGGACAGCAGAAACCAGCTTGGATCTATCATCTCCCTGGAAAGAGCATAGCTTGACTCGCAGATTTGGTCGTCCCATGAGTTGTCGCTCCCTCCATGCGACAAGAGTGCCTAGATAATCCGGATGATGACGGACATGTGATCCCTCGATAGCCAAACTTTCGAGGTGCTACCAGGAGGTGGATGTTGGTACCGTGTCCATGGATGTAAAGACCGCCGAAGCTCTAGAACCTGAAGGGTCGACAGACAAGTTGGAATCTTGAAATTAGCTGATACAACAAACTGTCTCCCAAGCTCCAGATATTCTAGTTGACAAGCGCTGCCAGGTCTAAGAAATCGGGAGTTCCAGTCGTTGGACACTTCGTCAAAGTTGAGAGAAGGAAACGATAGCTTGTATCCGATCTTCATCATCTTCTGCAAAACAAGAGACAAATGGAAATATGGAACGCTGTCCCGGATAATGAGGCTACGCCAACGATGCGCACAGGGAACGAGGAGATCGATCATCGCCATAAGTATATCTTTACTCGCCGCATGCCAAGAAGTCACAAGCTAGCGCATCGGGCGAGGAGAAGGGGTGGTGAAAACATACCTGGGATTCGCTCGGACCTGAGAAAGGGAGTAGAGGGCGGGGGCACAAAGGGCCAGCAGCAGGACTGCCGGCTGGAATGGGTGCGAGGTGGGAGAAGGTGATGAAAAGGCTGCGCCACCTCGCACTCTCACGCATAGACTAAATTCTACGCGGCTGCGTAGAAAGGCATAGATGTGCTGCAGCCCAAAGCATGCTGCCAACAAGTGGACCCACTCCACAGGTCCCGGTCAAGGTTCTATTAACCTCACCCTTTCAGTCATTTCGGATTTGGAATTTCATCTTAGCACTCACAGGGCCAATGGTTACTGTAATTTCCATTACTTAATATATAGTAGAGGGACATGTAACCAGCAGAAGAATGGTCCTGCCGAGAAATGATACATGTTCTATATGTATACTATGACCTATATCACATTTAAAGCTTAATCTTCGTCATACACTATTGATGCAGGGCCCCTGTAGTTTAAGGTTTGTGAGACAACATTTCTGGGGGGTTAATTGGACTGTACCTCTTTTCAACACCCTATAGGTTTTTCAACATGTTAGTGATCACACAGGCACAGAACAGGGAGGTACGAACATTTTCTAACCAGCTGATTTGTGCCTTCAACTCAGTAAGGCCAAATAATAAGATCACATCAAAGTCAATGCAATAATAAGTTTTTCCCTCAGGTGATTTCTTTGGAAGGAGTGCAGCAGCAGCCACAGATGTATCTGCGAAGATTTGACAATTCTGTGTAAAAGCAGCTATGCAAGGTGTCAGATATCAAATGCCAGCCTGGAGGGAAATATTAATATTTACAGGGTTCAATGTCTTTCCAGCGTGGAGCATGGAGCTTTCCCCTGTAAACAATCAGGGCACAAAAAATGCTAGCACAGTCGGTTGCGGATTCTCTGAGTTGATGGAAGGAAGCCCGAAATTCTTCCTGTTCAGAAACTTGAGTTCCCTGAAAGGTGTCAGGCTTTCAATGTGTTTCAGTCATAAGATAGTACCACTTTTTTCAGTATTGAACTGAATACATTTGGCACACGATAACTGCCACTAAGATTACTACGGAATTTGGTGTTCTCCCTGGAAACATGATCGGCTTGCTTGGAGTCGAAGGCTGTTGTACAAAATATCCCATAGGTGAGTTTGGCTACCCTTGCTGTAATCAAATGGTCAATATTGTATGACACAGCTCCATCTGCGACAGCCTTGTTGCTGGTATAAAGTAGATATAGTGAGAATTCGGAAGCAACAATTCCAATATCAAACATACGGGCGATTTGATGGTCGGCATAAAATGGCATGTGAGAAGTTTGGGTGCAGTTTGAGCTTTGTAAACAAGAAATCACTAGCGGCATAACCACCAACTAGGAACACATGCTACACTCCATTTTAGTATTAATTGAGACCATGTAGTACAGAGAAAGGATCACCTTGATAGGCATGCATGCCACCTTTTGTTGTTCATCAAATACCTCTGCAATTGCCTCAATAGAGGGCTCAAAGAACTTGGCAACTTCATGGCTATGTGGAATTTAGGATACTATTGAGCTGGAAAGGTAAATATTTGAATACTCACCCAGGTATTTTGAGCTGGCCTGCCCGGATATCATGCTCAGGATCTTTGTCTCGTATAGTCCCAAATTTGATGTATTGAGGGTCTCCAGCATTACGAAACCTGAGTTTTGTAGTTTTATCAAAAATGTCAGCCATGTGTTCAACTACTTCTGGAGCACCATAAGGTGAATTAGCAAGCTTGGCTGGTGGTTTCAATCAATGAAAGGCAGACAGTTGCATATCCAGACTAGTACCCACTCTGAAGGAACTGTTGTGCACGGAAAGTGACAAATACAGATCCTTGAAGCCGACCTAAAAGTCCATTAGGCCTCTTCACTCTGATAAAAGTAGCATAGGCACTTACATTCAGCTGGGACAATCTCTTCCACAGATACAGATGGCGAAGACACAACACAATATGTGCTAACATCAACAGTACCACCTCCAGCATCAATGACAGCAACACCTTGGTAGTCCTCAGATTCTGTATAGTGTTGTCAGTCAGGCATGTCAGAACATGGCAAGTCTGGAGACCATACCTGAGGCAAGTGTAGTCATCATGCAAAAATGCAAACTAGCTTCTCCTTCTGTCAAGAGATGAAGTCGCAACTGCCCCTTTTCCCCACTGGGAACAAGCCCTGCAAGCTCTGCAGCTCGTCGAATTTGCTGCTGTTGAGGACCTTCCCATCCATTTGGATGTGTGAGGACAAATTCAATCCTATTCCCAAATGATTTCCACATGCTAGCACCACTGGCATGTGATTCTACAATGAAGCTACGTGCACAGTTAAACAGGTATTTCATGAAGTCACTGAGGACCTGGACTGCACTTAGGCCTTTGGGAAGGGGAGGGATGTCACCATCTCTGATGTGAGATGATGATAAATGTTTTGAGCGCAGATGTAGCTTCCACCTGCATACCATGAATGTGTAACTCCTGGTCAGTGTCATACTAATTACATGGTAGGTGCTTACCACATAACTTTGATCCAATTTTCATCCTGTGCCTGCTCAATGATGTGTTCTTGTAGAGCCTCGGCACCAACTGCTCGGACAGTGTGCTTCTGGTCATAGTAGAGGATTGACGGAATCTTGTGATCACCTTCAATATGCTCCTGTGCTGGATACCTTTGGGAGTAAGATATCTTAGTTGTATTCCTGAGGTTAGATAGGATCGAGTACTTACCTGGTTACTCCATGTATCTCTGGTATTTCGCCTGGATCAAGGATGCAGTATGAGATTCCACTGTATGTAGTCCCCACATCAAAAGCAAGGACCAATTTTCTTGCATGTCCTTGAAAGGGTGCCTTTGGAACCATATTGTCTACCGACTGTGAATCAAGTTGGAAGGAAGAGATGAAGGTAGAGCCCCTTTACTAGCCCCATTTTATTCAAATCGACGTCAAGGGGTGACCAAGAGCTCCTAATTATGTGTGTCTTCATGAGCGAATCACCCCACGACGGGGGTCACTTTGCCAAGGTCTTCCGGGCATTGTTAAAGGTGTAGCGTTGACTTTCCGAGTAGGTGGCTAGAATATGAGATATGATTTCGCGATTGGATTGGTTCGCCGCATGGGCAGGGGCGATCTTTCGTTGGGATGTGGCAGCCGGCAGCTTTACATATGTGTCAAGAAGGGGGAGCTGAAGCGCAGGCTCTCGGGGCTGTTTGATCCCCTCTCAGCCATCGTTTGAGGAAGAGCTTGCAAGGTTTTTCCCCGGAGCCTCAGTCTATGTCAATGGAGGCCGGCGTTGGCAAAGACGGTGATGCAGCGTGGCAAGGCGGGGCTCCGTAGCTCCCGTTCACTCATCCCGAGTCGGGTCCTTCCACTTCTGATAGGCTCAGCTGACGGCCCCGGTTCGCCCTGCAGATCTGAGTTGAACATCGACGAACTGTTGCACTCGGTCCCATAGGACCATCGATCTCCCCGCCTACTCACCCTTGTCTATCTTCGGTTTTTCAGGTCTCTATTTTCTGCATCCATGTATTGATCTGTGTTTTTCTCTTTCCTCTCTTTCTTATTCGAGTTTTATAATGTGGTTTCAATGACACGATAGAGATTTTTGTACACACGTGGCTGATAATTTAACACTATAGAAGAGAACTATTGCATGAGTAGGAGTCGATTCGCTGCGTTGGTCCGGAGACTTGGTGAGGCTGCATACCAAAGCAATTGCTTTATCCGCCCGGGGACGCCAAGGGTGTCCATAATTCCCATTGTTCAGGCATCCGTGCCTCCCGATATAGCCACCTGCTCCAAAGCTGCATTGACTACGGCCTCAAGATTATCATAGTGAATGCAATGCGATGCATTCGGAACAACGACTGTACGGATCCTCGGGTGAGGAGGAACATGTTTCACAGAACAAACCGGTTGTAGCTTGGGGTCCGCCAGCAAAACCGCAATTGTGACATTAGGTGGAACCTCGGAGAGGAGCTTTCCAAACGACCAAGGGTTGTTTTGCTGTCCAGTCCACTGTTACTAACGAAATTCACACTCTGGAGAGCGCCAAGTGCTCACCGCAAAAACTTGCACCATCGCTTCAACCGACATATACGTGTGCAAACCGTTAACTCGCGTGATGGCATCCACGCGTGTCCAGTTCGGGTTGTCAGCCATATAAGCCTCTATCGGTCTGACGTTTGCAATGTCACCACTAAAAAATCTTGTGTACGTGTCAACCATGTCAGAGCCGACTTCCAGAGCGGGGTCGACCAAGACGGCAGAGATGGGTCGATGTTGAGGTAGAGAAGGGAGTAATTCGGCAAGTATGGCACCCCCTAAGGAGTGACCAATAATGATGTCGTAGTGTGCGTTGGTGTTGGTGAAATAGGGCTGAATATCCTTTGCCAAGTTCCCAACAGAAAAGTCTGTGCCACGTCTGAAGCCGTGACCTAATAAATTTGGAGCCACAACGAAGTATCCTAAGGGTCGGTCAGAGTTGTTGATAAAGAAAGATTTGGAAGTAAAATACCAGCTTCAACTAGTGCCTGGGCTACACGCTCCCAGGTGTGTGACGAGCAAGTTAGTCCGTGAATGAGTAAGGCCCGCTTGGAAGATGTGGGGAGCCCCCATTGTGTCGCTGAAGGTACAATGGACATATGCTGTATATACTGGGAAGAGGGAAATGATCCAAACAATGTGAAATGCGAGAACTTGCGGTTATATACATGATCAAGGAGGCCCAATGAAGGGAGGATGCGTGGCGCGATGAGTCATTTCTGATGGTTGATACAGGGAGATCACGTGAAAACTGGTAAATACCTTATCCACAAGAAGATCAGAAGGGTTGTTCGCAGGTACCTGTTGCGTAGACCGTAGTCAAAGAAACTATGCGCCATGGTTCGAAGTTTGGTTTCGGATAAAAGACACGGCCCAACTAGTGGATTGGAGAATCAGCGCTCAGCGCTCAGGTCCCATACCATCCGGGCGACATGACTAAAGATGTATATAGGCTGTGATTAAAATTTATCCATATCCTTCAGGTGTCTACCTGGAAGTGTATAGCCTGCTGCACATATTTTCTACGACTCCATCCATGAACCCGGATGATAGATCCGACACAGCCTTGCCAAGTAAGGTGTGGGTCAATTCTAGAAATGAAAATGCAAGGGAGAATTTACCCACCGACCACTGTGTGCATAGGGAGCCGCCAGCCGTGCTAGAGACCCCCATATTGGCGATGAGGTGAATGTTCACCCACTCCACCGTACATTGCTCTTGGAGTGCATTCTGGACAGCAGAAAACCAGCTTGGATCGCCCTGGAAAGAGCATAGCTTGACTCGCAGATTTGGTCGTCCCATGAATTGTCGCTCCCTGAGCCATGCGACAAGAGTGCCTAGATAATCCGGATGATGACGGACATGTGATCCCTCGATAGCCAAGCTTTCGAGGTGCTGCCAGGAGGTGGAGGTTGGTACCGTGTCCATGGACGCAAAGACTGCCTTTGCATCGTCTTCGTGCAGCACTGCATGGCGCACACCAGGGAATGCCAAGCAGACAAACTCGATGTCGTGTTCTATACCCGAGCTAAAAAGAACGATCTGGCTGACATTGCTGAACTTGGACTCTAGCCCAGTAAACAAATCAGCAGAGATATCGTCGACACGGATTGGACGATACTCAAAATGTCTGAGTTTTGGAGCCACAATCGCGTGCAGCAGGCCTCCGACATCGGCAGCTTTACATATGAGTTTGTCGAGAAGGGGGAGCTGAACGCTGTTGGGAGGTTGCTGATGGAAGACACCCATGTTACCCGAAAGAGAGAGTACGGTCAATCTGGCGCATGATGGTAATTCGAGGAGCGATGAAAGTACGGCATTTTCACCATGGTGAAGTTCTAGAACAAGGGTCGACAGACAAGATGGAATCTTGAAATCAGCTGATACGACAAACTGTCTTCCGAGCTCCAGATATTCTAGTTGACAAGAGCTGCCAGGTCTAAGAAATCGGGAGTTCCAGTCGTCGGACACTTCGTCAAAGTGCCGAGGTGTGATTGAAACACGCTTGAGAGAAGGAAATGACAAGCATCCGATCCTCTGCAAGACAAGGGACAAATGGAAATATGGGACGCTATCCCGGATAATGAGGCTACGCCAACGATGCGCACAGGGAACGAGGAGATCGAGCATCGCTATAAGCATATCTTTACCTGCAGTCCAATAACAAAAATCGACGTCAAGGGGTGACTGAGAGCTCCTAGTTATGTGTGTCTTCATGAGCGAATCACCCCACGCCGGGGTCACTTTAATGGTAGTCCAAAGGACTGGAGAGCGCAGAATCACATCTCTCCAGCGACGTGATACGCCCGCCAGCTCTTTTTTCAAACGGTAATATGCAAGGGACGAATTTGGTCCGTGGTTGATGGATGAACGAAGAGAAAGCTGGATGATTTGCAAGAGTATCTCGTTGGGAAGATAAGAGATAGGCGTCGGTATTCGTTTGACCAGTTCCTTGATTCTAGTTCTTTGCACCTGTGCAGCATTGCGGACTGTGTGGAGCTGTGCAAGAAGGTCTTGTTCTTGCTTTTCCAGCCGATCTAATTCAACCCGTGCTTCTGCGAGTTCGTCCGCGGCGGGGTTGCTACGTATGCGGATTCGGTTACCAGGGCTGGAGTATGTGCACGATTGAACGCTTACTATTGTTTGGTATTCCTGGGCTGGTCCATCATTTGATTCAGCGCCTGCAAAGACATTGACCGTGGACGCTCGTTTGGCCGCAGAAAGGGCTTTCTTGGTGAGCTGAACGGGGGAATTGATGTACCAAAACTGATCCAGATTACTAAACACTTTGAGTATGAAAACCGGTAGTCGATGAGTCAGCACGATTACACTTGCTTACGCCCTGACGACCATGATTCTTCCATCGGCTCACATTCGAACTTTGATCTTACCATGTCTCTTCCCCAGAGCGCTAACACGCTAATCGTTGGAGCAGGCCCAACTGGCCTGGCTGTCGCTCTGTCTCTCGTCCACCAAGGATTCCGCGACTTTGTCATCGTTGACGCTCTCGCCAAAGGAGAGAACAATTCCCGGGCCCTTATTGTACATGCTGCAACCCTTGAAGTAAGTGGACTTCTAGCAAATGTGACTTCGGCTATCACTATCCATAGGCTCTCGACACCATAGGTTGCGGAGATGCGCTTGTCTCCAAGGGCACTAAAGTGTCTACCATACGGGTTGGGACTCGCACCGATGTGCTCATGATGCCTCAGTTCGACCACCTGAAGCCTTACACTCGCCACCCCTATGGGCTTATCTTACCACAGGCATTTACAGAGCATATTCTTGGAGAGAAGCTCGCAAGCTCTGGCGTGACCGTGCATCGACCGTGTAGAGTTGTCGGCATGAAAGCGAACTCGGACGACGTGAAGCTTGCAGATGTTACTTTTGAAGATGGGCAAGTCATTACAGCGAAATACATTGTAGCTGCGGATGGAGCGCATTCAACGGTACGGTGTCACTCTGTCACGGTTCACATGGGCCATATTTATACCTGGGCGTTAGATTCGCACTATTGCTGGCATCGGCTTTGTAGATCCGAAGAGTGGCTTGGGCGATAATTCCACTACTTTGGCGCAGCTAGCCCAGGCCGATGTCACCTTCGACGTTGAAGATGTAGACAAATTCGGATTTAGAGGAGTAATGGTGCCGAACAGTATATTCCTTTGCGTCCCTCTTCCCCCTACATTCAATGAATTTCTTGCCCATGAGACGGGGCAAACCATCGACAGGAAGATCTACAGGATCGTATGTGGCGTGCCAGTTGCCGACGGACCAGTCCCACATTCCCCTTCGAAAGAGTATCTGCAGGCTCTTACAGATAAATTTGGTCCACTTGGTCTTTCATCGGATCCGTCTGTTAACCCCAGTGGCAAACCCATCTGCATCAAAGACGTCATTTGGACCTCGCGATTCCGTACTCACTCCTCCATCGCTGACACATTCTTTACCCGCTTACCTACGGGCGACTCCTTGGACGCCCAAGGAGCTGCTATCCTTCTTGTCGGGGATGCTGCTCATATCCATTCCCCGGCGGGTGGTCAAGGCATGAATCTTGGTTTACGGGATGCAATCTTCCTCGGCGAGGCCCTCACGAAGCATATCAAAGCCACTGAAACGAAACCACTGTCTGAAGCAGATACCATTCTCACCACATTCGTCGCAGAGCGGCACTCCCGGGCGCTGGAGGTCATCGCACTCACCAAGAATATCCTCGCCATTGTGGGGACAAAGGACGAGAATGTGGCGTGGTGGTTGCCTATCAGTAAGACAACCCTGCGAAACTGGTTCGCATGGATGTTGGGGAGTTTGTCATTTGTTCAGATGCGAGCGGCATGGGAGATGAGTGGACTGGGTCGGAGGTGAAGTTTTTGCATTGATGGTTGGTCCTCGTTGTGAATGCATCTGGGACTCCCTGTATACATATATCCCCGTTGGATCTGTTCGTGTATGTGCCTTACAATGCTCCTCTCTGGTCCGTCTCATGTACTGTGTACTAATATCTGCTGCATCCTAGTGGCCCATTTGCTCCTGCTTTTGCCTGCCAAATGAAATTTTATCAGAAGCTGACAGCCCTGATCCTGTCTAGGAAATTGTGGTGGGGTAAGTCCTAACACAGTATTCATATACTTAGTCCCCAATGACAAGTTATAGTTGATTGATCAAGTTCCAAAGATTCGATCGAGTCGCTCGTAAACCCACTTTTAGTACATTCGGGTCATTTCGTACTAACATGAGGCTAACATTCACGAATCCACACACGGGCATACCCTCTGCGGGACTGACCATTTCCAACCAGTCCTAGTCTACTTCAGGTAAGATTCATCAGCTACACTCCCGACACATCACTCATCCAGTTTTTCTGAACAAAGGCCATACCTTGTATAGTGAAACAACAGCAATCTTTTGCACAGATCGTTGGCATACGTCAATTGAGTGTGCTGGAACGCGATAAAGGCTCAGACAATAGGAAGCTTTGGACCACGATTCCCCCTCTGATAAATTATCTGGATATCATTGGCGGCGCAGCGAGAGAGAAAACTGTTGCAGTGCTTTTACTTGAGCCTCTAGACACATCTTGTCTGGCGCTAGCAAGTGGAAGAAACGAGACGCGCGCTGCCAACGCTTGATACACGCGATAGCGTTACAATCACCCTGGTAAAGAACGATTATTCCACTCATGATCAGGGACTTTATGACGAGTTACAAAGTGCATCGGAACTCCATGGAAACCGTCCTCGCCACCCTCATTCCTCGCTGCAGATCCGGAATCAGTGAATGCATTGAAAAACTTCACGATTGTGTCAGGAGGCTCCTCTTAGATAGCTATGTCGACAAGTTGCTTCCTACCTACGTGCCGTCCAACTTCAAAACTGAGTTCCCCTATTGTGCAATCAGGTATGGAGGATCCACCCCCCATCAGCAAATGAACGAAGGAATACGGTGCAAGCGAAGAGGATCCATCCAAGTTTATAGAACTTGAGAAGATTGTAGCCTCCTTAGGATCTCATTTTCTCATGTGTTGGAGGATTGGTTCAGAAGTGATTACAAAATATCAAAGTTTACTATCAGAGCATGACCAATCAGACTGACAGTGTGTAGTGGCAGCTTGAAGAGGGACTGAGGCAAGGTTACGCAAAGAAGAAGAGCAGGAAAGGGCTGCCAGAGGAGCTTGGATTTCAAAGGACCGAGCTGAAATAATGGGCAACATGTTATGGGAGCAGGCCGCCCGTAGGCGAAAGAGCCCAGGACAATGCTATCTGCAACGATGGGAGGTCGAGCCTCGTCCGACGTCGAGTTTCTCACCTCATTCACAGATAGCACGGTCCCAGGCTCTCCTCTCCTTTCACATACGGGCAACCTGCTCCCATAAGTCACCCATTGTCTCAGAGGTCCTTTGAAATCCAAGCCCCTCCGGCCCTTTCCTGCTCTTCCTCTTTGCATAACCTCGCCTCAGTGCCTCCCAAAACATCCTGAGGAGTAGGCGATCCGAGACGTCGTGCAGTAACTGCCATCGTCCGCCATCTGAGAGAATCTAACCGCTCCGCTGCGACTGTTTTCGTCGCTGTTGAAATGCTCCGCGAAGACGTCATACCCCAAGGGCGTAAGTAGGGTGTTCATAATAGTACCGTCGTGACGCTGTATCATGCGTGAGGTACGATTGGATTTGATCGAAGTGAACAGACAGGAGATTCGGCCGATCGTCCTTCTGGAACGTATATGAATCAGATCCTACGACGAACGGTATGGAGGGGCACGGAACGCTCGGGAGGCATTTTTGGACGAGATGAGAACGGCGGGTTTGAGAGGTCTGGTAATGGTAGTGGGGGCGATAGGGGATGCGGAGCGAACTCAATACACAATTAGGTGCTCGACAGGGACAGTGACTAGGCTAGGGCACAGTGCAGACACTTTGGATGGCGGTAATGACACGCACGTGCACGACTCAGCGACAGCGGGCGTAGGCTTTGGATGGGTTGTCTGCAAGCGAGTAGTAGGCTCAGCGCGCTCTCTACGACGTTTGGTACGAGAGCGAGCTGCAGACGGGCCCGGTACTGGGTCTGAGTGGGGTGTATGCGAGGGATGGTGCGTGCGCGAGTGTCGGTGTGCAACAGTCCTTGGTCGAGTGGGAGGCAGATGAAGAGTGGGCAGGAGAGTGGTAGGACCTAGGATTTATATGTGAGTGAGTTGAGCGGGGGACGGGCAATTTTCACGTGTCCTAGAGACACCCAGTGAGGAGAATCCGTCGCTTGGCGACGCCTCAGACACTCCCCGCAAATTTTCGACGCTATCCACCCCGAGTGCCTCAAAATACTCTTTGAAGGGGCGGAGATGCCTTTGGGTACCCAGTGCACTTTGAACGTCGCGTCCGAGTGGGTCCCTTGGTCCCTTGGTGTGCCAACATTTTCTCGATGGCCCACTCCTGTCCGGTATCGCCGAGGTCAGGGATCTGTTCTTCGCTCCGGCTGGGGAACAGGCGGCTGGATTCGTTCGGCGTAAGTTCCGATTTGCCTGAACAGTATGTTTGACTCGAGCAGCTATTACA
>Ga0307518_10001038_pt1 | contig 20761 bp, 15 predicted proteins | sample 25_EM_MG_FD_203889 | JGI IMG/M metagenome (GOLD analysis project Ga0307518, IMG submission 203889) | Populus trichocarpa ectomycorrhiza microbial communities from riparian zone in the Pacific Northwest, United States - 25_EM | ecosystem: Host-associated > Plants > Roots > Unclassified | place...
AATATTTTATTGACAATGATGATTTCAAATTTTAATGGCATTAAAATGTGAAAATAAAATTTAAAACTATCATTTGACATTTTCAATGCACTATAAATGGCGGGAAAATGTCGAAATCCCCGGTGTGAGAACCCTTGCTTTGCAAGCAAGGGAATCCATCCCAAGTACAATGACTTGTCCCCTATTTGCACGTGATGCTGGCTTTTTCAGGAATCCAGTTCCAAGAATATGAGCGAGTCACCAAGACTAACTTTTTACTCCAGTTTCCTCGAGATCAATCGGTCCAGCGAAAATGTCTGGCGCAGCAGCCTCAGCCGTTCCTTCCAAGTTTGCAGCATTCTTGAACCATCCAGCTGGTATGTCACGCGCGTAGCTACCCACAGCGAATATATGCCTCACCTGTTAACTTCTCTGCGTCTGCATAACAGGTCCAAAGACAATATTCTTTTGGGCACCATTGATGAAATGGTGTTTAGTAACCGCTGGTTTGAAGGACTTGAACCGCCCTGCAGACAAACTGAGTATGTCCCAAAATGTTGGTGAGTATCGGCTTATGCGTTAAACGCCCTTATCTCACGGATCTATAGCACTGACGTGCACCGGATTCATCTGGGTTCGCTATTGCTTCGTTATTACACCAATCAACCACAGTCTTGCTGCCGTAAGTTAGTGTTTGGGTTTCACTGACAATATCCTGTACGGATGTGTCCAGGTCAACTTCTTCGTCGGTTCGAGTGGCCTTGTGCAACTGGGTCGCATAGCTCAGTAAATTCATTCACTGTAAATTGCGATTGATCTATTCTAAACTCGTGCTAGCCACCGATATACCAACCCCGATATCACTGGGGCAAAAAAGTTATAGAGGTTGGGTTCCTAGCACTTTCCTCTGTATAGTGTGTTTCCCTATACACGGCCTGTCTACGATAACTCTCTAATACGATGCAACAGATAGACTCCTTGAGTTTTTGTCGAGGACGATTATATCGATTACCCGGACTTTGTATTCAAGAAGGAATGATTGTCTTCCTCGGAGTCTTTGATCCGCCTCGGGGAGCCCAGGACTTCATTGCAAACAGTAGCTATCTTGATGCAAACTTAGATTGACAGCCTGTCATGGCGAAAGGATTATCTGACGACAGGACATGTGGTTGATCATCGATCATCTTCCATGTAGGGCGGCAGCCGACTGAGGGGCGGACATCAGTTGCTTCTCAAAGTTGGACTTTCGTAAAGGACCCCTAACGGCTTATAGGATTATCGACTGCGTCCATCGACACGACATGGAACATCATACAGCTCATTGCTCATGATCGGGGAGTGTGGACTCCTTAGGTTGTCGTAAACGAAAGCCTTCGATCTGGTATCCACAATTCTTCGCCAGGTAACAATTAGTGTTTTGGGATCCCGCGATGTGTAGTGCAACTGGCGGACTGACGTCGTCCGACCTGAACTTAGCCTGTCATCAAGAGGTGCGGTCAATGAACGAGTTAAGTAGGAGCGCTTTTATATTGACATCATGTCTGCATGATGGTAGATTTCGTTCCGCTTGCCGCGATGTGACTGGTTGACTACCATTGGAGTATGTACCAGTTTACTAGGCGTTGAGGAAGCGCCCGATCGACGTCGCACCTCCTCTCACTCGTCGGTGCCGATGGGTAGTAATTAGGGAGCCATCAACAAAGCTGGTACTGATATCCACCGGGCCAAGGAAAATGCATATCAATAACAAATGACGGGGGCCCTTTCGTAGGGTATCAAATATGGAATACCACGATTGCAGCGAGAACTCGAAAGCGAAGTCGTTCAGAAAAAGGTGACAATGATATTTATCGCTCGAGAGGGGAAAACTACGTCACGATTGTTGACTTGCTTAATTACACCTTCACTATCGGCCCCTTGGATTTGAGTGATACAAGAATGATTAGTACATTCGACCGCCAAAGTTCCGAACAGAGCATTGTCGTCGATGTGTTTCCAGTGGATCTTAGTCTAGAACTTGGCGAGACAAACTTCTGGCCCTGGACTCGAGAGATGCATTGGAAACATGTACAGCTTGAGTAGATACAGCAACTTCAACACAACGAAGGGTAATGACATAGAACAAAGTCAACATCACAGAAGATATTGGTGGCATGCTCGTAATGGGTATACGGGGCAAGTCCCGACGGAACTTCAAGTGAGACCTAACAAAGCTGGAAAACAACTGACGTATGTATGAGTTGACTTTCAGATGGTCGAGGACGAACAAACAAGTGGAGATCGCTGTCTAACCAGTGTGCTTGGAGTACTTGTCTTTGTGTGCAGACCTGGTACGATCAAGCAAACTTAGTACGCTAATAACGTGCATGAGTACATTTACCGATTGCCATGGTTGTTGGACTGGCCGCTCGTGTTAGAGCTCTGTTGTTGGTTGCTGGACTCTCCCTGTCCTCTGCGTGAGATAGTATGAAGGCTTCAATAGTAATGTTCACGGGAATTAGAAATGCCCATCTTACCGTTTCGCCTTGGGGGGAGTTTTGTTCCTGCAGAAATGAGACCCACTTCAACTGAAGGTGTAGTACCACTATACATAACTGACTTACTCCTTAGGTTGGGCAGTGTCCTTGGACCAATCCAGCTCGCCGTGGGATCTCAATCTAACCGTCACATTAGGACGTCGCGAAAGATTTGGGGGTCCGCCGTTCGTACCGAAAACTTGCCCCTGATTGGCCTGCGGGCTCATTCGCAGTATGCGAAGATGGTTGGTGTGAACCACCTTCTCCTTCGAAGGGTTTCCAATGACCGCCATGCGAACCATAGGGATCGCTTGCAAACTCGTAAGCATTTATATAGAACAATGGTATCCGTCCTACCTAGTGGGTTGCTCGGCAACAGGCTTGGAGTAGGTGAAAGAATTCGGAATGCCCTGTTCGAACCCAAAAGGAGCCCCTGAAGGTGGAGGTAAGGAAGATGGCTGGTATAAACCGCCTTCTCGTTTGAAGGGTTTCCCAAGGCCGCCATCCAAATCATGGGGCGTGCTTTCCAACGCAAGCCCGTAAGCATCTGTATAGAACAGTGCCATCCGTCCTACCTGATGGGTTTCTCGGAAACAGGCTTGGAGTAGGTGAAAGAATTCGGAATGCTCTGTTCGAACCCCAAAGGGGCCCCTGAAGGTGGAGGTAAGGAAGATGGCTGGTATGAACCGCCTTCTCGTTTGAAGGGTTTCCCAAGGCCGCCATCCAAATCATGGGGCGTACTTTCCAATGCAAGCCCGTAAGCATCTGTATAGAACAATGGTATCCGTCCTACCTGGTGGGTTGCTCGGAAACAGGCTTGGAGTAGGTAAAAGAATTCGGAATGCTCTGTTCGAACTCAAAAGGAGCCCCTGAAGGTGGAGGCCAGGGAGATGGCTGGTATGAACTCCCTTCTCGTTTGAAGGGTTTCCAAAGGCCGCCATCCAAATCATGGGGCGAGCTTTCCAATGCAAGCCCGTAAGCATCTGTATAGAACAATGGTATCCGTCCTACCTGGTGGGTTTCTCGGAAACAGGCTTGGAATAGGTGAAAGAATTCGGAATGCCCTGTTCGAACTCAAAAGTGGCCCCTGAAGATGGAGGCTCCACCGCAGTACAGGAAGATGGCTGGTATGAACCGCCTTCTCGTCTGAAGGGTTGCCCATGTCCGTGATCCAAACCATGGCTGGAGTAGCCGGGTTGGTGGTAGACAGGTTGACCCCGGCTGGAGTGACCGTAGCCATGTTGGGGGTAGCCGGGTTGGGGGTAGCCAGGTTGACCATGGCTGGAGTGACCATAGCCGGGTTGGGGGTAGTCAGGTTGACCATGGCTGGAGTGACCGTAGCCGGGATCGGGGTGACCAGGGTGACCAAGGCTATGTCCACGCTGAACATTATGGACTGGTCGGCCGTGGCCGGACTGGCCTTGGGTGGGTTGGACATGTTGATGGTACTTGGCTGGGTTGCTGGGGGGTCTGTACAACCATGTTAGCGTAAACTAAGTTAAACAATGAGGCAATTAACTTTTCGGGGTGTGCGGCACTTTGTGGGAATAGAGGTCAGTCTTAAGACGTACGAATTGTTGACACGATCTTACTTCCGCGGCCTTGTGTAGAGCTGAGTTGTTGGACTAGCGTGATAACGCAATAAATCCAAGCTTAGGCCAGGAGGGTAGCCTCTACTTACGTGTTTGGGTTGTGTGACGCCGTAGACGGTGTGAATTGACCTCGAGCTATGAGTCTATAACAATTGTATGGTTGTTTTGCGACACGATATCAAATAAATGCACCAATGTACATACCCTGAAGCATCATAGCTAGGTCGGAGAGTATCAGATGTACGGGGCTGCAGCCGGTCAACTAAGTCCCAATCGGGGTCATTTTTCCTGGGTGATCAGGGTTATCATCCGTATGTAAGCATCCAGTACATCGACTCACTTCTGAGATGATTGAGTTGATCTGTCGGTGTTGGAAGACTTCATCAGTTGGGGGCAATTAGATGTCGAGCACGATGTTTATGAGGAAAGGGATTCAATCCATCAAATATCCCCTGGGCTTGGCCACCAGGCACACCTACGCCCTGGTATGATGAGGTGACTCACAAGGGATAGCGCACACGACGGCAGGCTGGAGTCAGCCAAGTTGAGGTGTCATATGATGATGATCACCGATGAGCGTCAAGATACCTTTGGCAGCCTGAGAAGCATATTATAGATGGTGAATGTGGCCCACGCCGACGGTCAGAGTATTTGTTGAGCAACACTGTAACAGTATTAGTAGGCAATATTTGGTCGCCGCTTTTTCATATATTGGTGTGCTTCGGGGTGAGCCACCCCTATGATAGTATTATGGTTGGCGCTGACCTCCATCGTTAGCAGGGAGCACTTGGTACACAATGATGCGGCAGTCAACCTGCAATCAGCGCAGCATTGCAAGCACCCGGTACTCCACCATGCATGAATAGTGCAGTTTGCATGTGGCACTGACGAGGTGTGTTTTATCGATCAAGGGATATCACGGTCGGTCTTCTGTCTGCCTATCGATGGAACGGTACAGGGTCCCTTTTCTCCGTCAACCTAGTGTGGGTTCAGTCTATACCGAGACTCTGGGGCGCGCTTTTCGGGTATCCGGCCCAGTAGCTTGAATGCCAGCGTTCTCGGCGTTAAACGTGAACTTGATACATATGATCTGTGCCACTCGTCGGATGCCCTCACCGGTATGGCGAGAGAGGATCCACACTGGCTAGGGGACCAAAAGAGTGCTGGCGTGGCATGTGCTCCCGAAAGGGCCCGGCTGGCCTGTGAGAGCAGCCTCTGCTGTTCGGTTCGCTGACAAAGAAGCCCCCTTGTCCCCACCCGCGGGCCGCCTTCACCCAGTTTTTCAGACCATCCTTGCGTCGGGTCGCTGCCAGCTCACACGCTCCGGCCCACTCCCCTCGTATGTGGTAGATGGTAGTTCACCTAAACAGCCCTGGAAGGGCGGCGGTCGGGGTAGCGGTTAAGCCTCCTGACGAGAGCTTTCGCAGGGCACACCCTAACCTGCCCCTTTACCTGACTGCAAACAGGTTGACGGGATACCTCTCTTCGCACATATACACTACCCCCCTTCGGGGGGTAGTCTGCCAGTAATGCCAATGACATCATCATTCATTTATCTTCCAATCGCTGCCCACCTCATATCATCCCCTCTCGCTTTCTTGTACTTGGACAGCCATGCCCATTAAACTCGAAGGAAGCTGTCATTGCGGCGCAGTTCGTTTCAGTGTTTTGAGTAGCACGCCCGTTCCTTATCAGGTCTGTACCTCCTCCGCCGCTGTCAGCAGTGCGAGCAGATGATTTCCCATCTCTTTACCAACTACCAATCATGTAGCTTTGCGTATGCTCCATCTGTCGCAAAGTCGGCGGTGTGGGCGGTTCGATCAATCTTGGCGCCCACGCACCCACTCTTGAGATTACTCAGGGGAAAGACAATATCGGGTGAGCTCATACTGCCCAGCTTACCGAGTACCTTCACACTGATGCTCTGGTCTGTAATGATCATGGGGACTGCAGAGTGTACAGAGCAGTCATGAACCGCGACACGAAGAAGCAATCGGTTGCTTCTTCGCAGCGTCATTTCTGCACGACATGCTCCACTATGCTTTGGCTTTATGATGAGCACTGGTATGTATGGTACTGGCTGCTCTGTAGTGCAGGCGGTGATTTGTATCCAGGCCAGACCTTTTACATCCCTTTGCATCCGTGATTGATTCTCCCGAACTTGAAGCTCCCGACGAGATGGTCTGGCCCTTAGATCATACTTGCAATTAAACCTGATGAACCTCCCACCCTAGGTTATTGTCCGTGCCGACTCGAAACCAGACTATGTGCGGCTACCTGAAGGGCCCAAGAAGGTATACCAACACTATGGCCCTGACTCAATTGAAGGGTGGCACAAGAAGCATGGGAAATTCGTGGAGTGATGTGCCCCTGCCAGTGTGTTCGTGCACTTAGTTCGGGGAGTGTGTGAAGCGGGGGGATTCATTTACTTCATTTGTGTTCGAACTGGATGTGTACTACTGGTATGTGGTAGCAGTCGTGGTTGTGACCACAAAATTCAGCAAAAATCAGACCTGACAGATTGCGAAGGTCCGTATACACTTTGAACGACCCGGTTTAGGCTGGTTCAAAGTGTACATAGGCCTGCTAAACGGCCTGAGGTATTCTATGATAACTTCTTCATAACGCAGCCATCTCCAGTACTAGCCACCCGTTCAATCAGTATCCGTGTTTCAGTGCACGGTATCAGGAAAGTTCCACAGCGTGCAATGAAACACCGAACTGATTTGAATATTCTCTAATTTGCCACGAGTCAAGTACCCATCGCCCGACCTACTACCCATGATAGACCCTATTCGAAATACAGATGCTACCGGGCTTCTTATGAGTTATGAGGAGAGTACAACGAGCCCTCGCCTTCATACTCAATTCTCATAACACAGGCTGCCCAGGCAGAGATCGTACATATCTCCCATGACATCCACTGTGCCGTGCACCCTAGCAGGGAGCAGTTACAAAACAAGCACCACCAAAGAACTGCACAGTACGTGCAGGTGAGAGCGTTGATTTCTCGGGTGACGCGAGGGGCCTAAGTAGGGAAAGAGGGACGTGGCAGGCAGAGTAGGGACTCTCACAGAGCAGTGAACATGTCGCTGGAGAGTATCCAAATACTGTTCGAGCTGTTATCTTGATGGATTCGTGGAAGGAATGCGGCGGGGTACATCGCGAAGAAGTGCAAAGGGAGATACTTACACACCGGGGATTTCAACATTTTCTGGCCATTTATAGTGCAATAAAAATGACAAATGCCAGTTTTAAATTTTATTCTCACATTTTATTGGCAATAAAATTTGAAACTGTTGTAGTGGATAAAATCTTGCACAAAATAAGACCTGTAGTCTAGCATGTAATGCTTAATAAAATGATAAATGAATAAAAAACTTTATTGCAAATGAAAGCCTATTTATAATTTGAAATTTTGGAAGGCACTTTCGATCAAATGAAAATCTCAAATTTCATCACTGCAAAAAGGACTAAGAAAATAAAATATTTTGTGAAGCCTGCAAAGTTTCAAATTTAAATTCACATTTTGCACACATGAAAAACTCAAACTTTTGTGAATGAGAAAAGTAATTGCCCACTCATCGGGCACTCACTGGGCACTCACCTTTGAGTGAGTGCCCGATCAATGCCCACCAATCGCTGAATACAAAGATCACACTGTTTTTTTTTGTTTAAGTTTGATTGCATCTGCAATCACACATGTGTTAGTGCCATTATGTGTCCTGCTCACTTGTTTCAGTGCCATTGCATCTCCCGCTCATTTGTGTCAGTGCCATTGCAGTGCCATTCTGCTCAGTTGGGTCAGGGCCATGGCATCTCCCACTCATTTGTGTCAGGGCCATTGCATCTCCCACTCATTTGTATCAGTGCCATTGCATCTCCCACTCAAATGTGTCAGTGCCAGTGCATCTCCCGCTCATATGTGTCAGTGCCATTGCACATTCTGCTCACTTGTGTTGGGGCCATTGCATCTCCCGCTCATTTGTATCAGTGCCATTGCATCTCCTGCTCATTTGTGTCAGTGCCATTGCACATTCCACTAAGTTGGGTCAGGGCCATTGCATCTCCTGCTCAAATGTGTCAGTGGCATTGCATCTCCCACTCATATGTGTCAGTGCCATTGCACATTCTGCTCACTTGTGTCGGGGCCATTGCATCTCCCGCTCATGTGTGTCAGTGCCATGGCATCTCCCACTCATTTGTTTGGGTGCCATTGCACATTCTGCTCACTTGTGTCAGGGCCATTGCATCTCCTGCTCATTTGTATCATTGCATCTCCCACTCATTTGTGTCTGTGCCATAGCATCTCCCGCTCATTTGTTTGGGTGCCATTGCACATTCCACTCACTTGTGTTGGGGCCATTGCATCTCCCGCTGAAAAGACAACAAAGTGTTTGGGTGGCTGCTCCCTCAGATGAGGTGCATTCGACCCAGGAGCTTCTGGAGGTCAGGCAAGGCTCCCAAGGACTGGGGAGAGTAGGAGAAACTAGGGAGAGTAGTGGTGTTCAGTCACTCCAGGACTGAGCTCAAACATATACAGAGGAAAGAGGGAGATTGCTTAGTAAGCTAATACAAGCCTACATAAGCTAAGGTAAGAGTCCAGTGTCAGTACTACTATCAGCAACTCTACACACCTAGAGACAGGACAGTCTCTACACCGCTCATTTGTATCAGTGCCATTGCATCTCCTGCTCATTTGTGTCAGTGCCATTGCACATTCTGCTAAGTTGGGTCAGGGCCATTGCATCTCCTGCTCAAATGTGTCAGTGGCATTGCATCTCCCACTCATATGTGTCAGTGCCATTGCACATTCTGCTCACTTGTGTTGGGGCCATTGCATCTCCCGCTCACTTGTGTTGGGGCCATTGCATCTCCCGCTCATATGTGTCAGTGCCATTGCACATTCCGCTCACTTGTGTCAGGGCCATTGCATCTCCTGCTCATTTGTATCAGTGCCATAGCATCTCCTGCCCATTTGTATCAGTGCCATTGCATCTCCCACTCATTTGTGTCAGTGCCATAGCATCTCCCGCTCATTTGTTTGGGTGCCATTGCACATTCCACTCACTTGTGTCAGGGCCATTGAATCTCCTGCTCATTTGTATCAGTGCCATTGCATCTCCTGCTCATTTGTGTCAGTGCCATTGCACATTCCGCTCACTTGTATCGGTGCCATTGCATCTCCCGCTCATGTGTATCGGTGCCATTGCATCTCCCGCTCACTTGTGTCAGGGCCATTGCATCTCCTGCTCATTTGTATCAGTGCCATTGCATCTCCCACTCATTTGTGTCAGGGCCATTGCATCTCCCACTCATTTGTATCAGTGCCATTGCATCTCCCGCTCATTTGTGGCAGTGCCATTGCATCTCCTGCTCATTTGTGGCAGTGCCATTGCATCTCCCGCTCATTTGTGTCAGTGCCATAGCATCTCCCGCTCATTTGTTTGGGTGCCATTGCACATTCCGCTCACTTGTGTCGGGGCCATTGCATCTCCTGCTCATTTGTATCAGTGCCATTGCATCTCCCACTCATTTGTATCATTGCCATTGCATCTCCCGCTCATTTGTATCAGTGCCATTGCATCCCCCGCTCATTTGTATCAGTGCCATTGCATCTCCCACTCATTTGTATCGGTGCCATTGCATCTCCCGCTCATTTGTGTCAGTGCCATTGCACATTCTGCTCACTTGTGTCAGGGCCATTGCATCTCCTGCTCATTTGTGTCATGCCATTGCATCTCCCGCTCATTTGTTTGGGTGCCATTGCATCTCCCACTCATTTGTATCAGTGCCATTGCATCTCCCACTCATTTGTGTCAGTGCCATTGCATCTCCCACTCATTTGTGTCAGTGCCATTGCACATTCTGCTCATTTGTGTCGTGCCATTGCATCTCCTGCTCATTTGTGTCAGTGCCATTGCATCTCCCACTCATTTGTGTCAGTGCCATTGCATCTCCCACTCATTTGTGTCAGTGCCATTGTATCTCATGCTCAGTTATGCCAACATTGCACATTGCACTCACTTGTGTCAGTGTGATTGACTCTCCTGGCATTGGCACAAATGAGTGGGAGATTCAATGGCACTGACACAAGTGAACAGGAGATGCAACGGCCATGATACAAGTGAGCTGAATGTGGAATTGCACTGACACAAATGAGTGGGAGATGCAATGGCCATGACCCAACTGAGTGGAATGTGCAATGGCACTGACACAAATGAGCGGGAGATGCAATGGCCCAGACACAAGTGAGCGGAATGTGCAATGGCACCCAAACAAATGAGCGGAAGATGCTATGGCACTGACACAAATGAGCAGGAGATGCTATGGCACTGACACAAATGGGCGGGAGATGCTATGGCACTGACACAAATGAGCTGGAGATGCAATGGCCCTGACACAAGTGCATCAGGAAATTGATGAGAGTCTGCTCAACCTTTATATAGCATTACCATCTTTTCCATGTGTATCCATATGCATCATTTTGATATACACTTAGATCATGCTAGTTACTTCATGGGAGTGTTTAGAGTAATGGTCATCTTCATCATTCTGCTTTACTTGTGATCAATTTAGTCCATTTGCTTATTTTTATCATGTTATATCATCATTGCACTACTAGATGCATATGACCAAATACTCAATCCCTACTAGATGTGATCAAATGTACATATCATCATAGCTACTTATAAATGTGTTCTGACCTTTCTTTATTTCTCTTGTGATCTGATTTTCCCAATTGTAATAATTGTTGGCACAATTATCAGCACCCTCATAATGTTGTCACTGGTCAACAGTATTTTGTTGATATATGCATATACATTGGTCACCTCTCCCATGTTTCTAGCTCTGATCAATAACACCATTGGAGTAGTATGTCTTGCATCCTAGATCTGCACACCCTTGCAGATACTAATGACCACACTCATCCATGATTATAATAGATGGTATCTTTGACAATCTTTCTCATGCTAACTAATCAGAACATATTTATCTACAGTTGTTATGATGATAAATTTGATCAGTCATGGACCTCTGGAAATACTGGCCAGTATCATCTTCACTTTCAAGCTTATTGATAAGATCACCATTGTCTTAAATACTTGGCTGGTCCTGTTTACCTAACTGGTAATTATGAGAGAGTGTCTTGCTAATGTCAGACTTTCTCGGCTGTATCAACACCATCATCATGGTAGGTAAGACCAAGTTCATCTAGGCCACCACCACAGCTGTGTTTGGACACAATGGAAATAGGTGCTACTATTGACAATCTTTCTCATGCTAACTAATCAGAACATATTTATCTACAGTTGTTATAATGATAAATTTGATCAGTCATGGATCTCTGGAAATATTGGCCAGTATCATCTTTACTTTCAAGCTTATTGATAAGATCACCATTGTCTTAAATACTTGGCTGGTCCTGTTTACCTAACTGGTAATTATGAGAGAGTGTCTTGCTAATGTCAGACTTTCTCGGCTGTATCAACACCATCATCATGGTAGGTAAGACCAAGTTCATCTAGGGTCATCATCACAGATATCTTTGGACAGTTGTGTCACAATGGAAATGATGCACAGAATTGTCTGTTATTAGCATGGTTGCTTGAACTTGCCTATTTTGTATTTATGAAAGGTGTGGTCAATGTAGTCAATGTGCTACATACTGTACCTACATGATCATTAACATGTTATCAATTTGCTTCTGGACCAGAAATGATTGCCAACCAGCCATACTAGTAGGCTGGGAATATCACTCATGTCTCAGCAATAGAGAAAGCAGAATCACCAATCACATTGTCATATCATAGATGTCTAGCATGTACTACATGTAAAGGTATAAAATGTATGCGCCGAAAATCATGTCACTCGGATCCATCAATTGCACCTGCTTCCCTCTCCTTGTACTCCGCACATTTTTGGCGAATCCTGGTGAGCGCGCTGTCTTTGGAGGGGAGACGTTCAACATCTGAGTATAACGGAAATACTTGACTGTTCCCTTCATTAGCAATGAATCCAAGATCTCACAAATCACGCACCAATTCCACCACACCATCAGCTGGTTGACCTCACCTTTTTCATCTGGGTCATCGAGCAACCCGAGAATACTATTATAAAAACGTTCAGAATCTGTGGCTAGATCAGTGTGTGAAAAGACTTGAGTCGACATCAATGCAAAGTGGGCCTATACAAAAAGTCAAACATCTGAAAACAACATCATTCATACTTACCTGTGTAGTGATGTAGGCTAGAGACACCTTCATCGTCGAGTGCATGCCGTGGATATGAGCATTTCCGGAGCGCGTTGCCTTGGGTTCCTAATCTACAGAGCTCAGCGACGTAAAAATATGCTTGAACACCTTCTGTTACGACTATGTCCAACTCCAGGCCTTATCCAGTTACTCCGGTCGCATCGCAACTCTACAGCTCAACTCCGGTCATGCATCACTTACTCTGGTCACATTCGCGCAGATATACCTCTGCTATGTACAACCCTTGGTCTAATCCCTACACAGTCCTTACTACACCTTGCCGTCTACCCTGGCTTGACGTGAGTTCTCCATGTGCTCGATATATCTCCTACCTTGTATCATTTTCACTGGACCTGGTTTATTTTACTCGGACCTGACTTTATTTTACCCGGACCTGACCTAGTACTTTCTCTGGTTATCCCTTGTCCGCTTTTTAGGCTGTTTACTTGTCACCGTAAGTACTCGTCCCTAGTTCTTACTTAGTATAAGTACTCTGTAGATTATCCTGTATTCTTCAGTCTGAAATCAACCATAGTCATCTACTCCTGTTCTTGTCCGTCTCTGTCTCTGTCTCTGTCTCCACCTGACCGGAACCTACGCAAGGGATCAACGCTCGTTGTCCTTGTCGTTGAATCCAATCGGTCGCAACTCTGGCCCGGGCTAACCTCTGCCCAAACCTCTGACCTCTGCCCTCGTCCGTTTTCATCCGGACTTGACTGGACCCCTTACTGGAGTAGACCCAGACTTGACAGTATTTCAGACTCACACATGTGTGGGTTCACTATCCCAAACCTCGTACGCAAACTAGTTTCTATCTCTTATGACCATGACTACGCGCTCTCGCGCTCGTACCGCTGCAGCACTTGCTGAGGAAGCAGGTGCAGTAGACGACCTCCATCTTTCTGCCGCACAGCAAGCCCTGTCTAACTGCAGGCAACCTCCGGCTTCTGTTAGCCAATTCTGGAGCTTCACAGCTTGAAACCCCACAGTGTCTGTGACTCTGCATCGAGATGCTGCGTCTCAGAGCCTTCGTGGTTCTGCAAACTTAGGTCACCATGAATCCATTTCTGGTGATTGGTTTCCCTACCATCGCGACCCCACTCTGGAACATCGCGAACCTGCCTGACACCAGTGGTTTGGCCCCGAGGATGGACCCGGAGGTGATCCGGACGACCCTGGAGATGGCGACAACAATGATGATGACGACGATGACTTTGTCGACGCCATGGATGAGCTAGACCCTGGTCTAGCTGTCTTCCAAAATTTAGCAGTCGCCGTCAATCGCCTCTCCCGCTCCTCCCGCCGGACCAACAACTCTTCTTCCTCCCGTGCCAAAGTCCGTGAACCGGACACCTTCGATGGTACGGATCCCAAAAAGCTCAGGACCTTCTTGGTCCAATGTGAGCTCTGTTTCCAGGATCGAGCCAAGGCATTCCACCTTGATAGGGCAAAGGTAACTTTTGCCCAATCATACCTAAAAGGGATGACACTAGAATGGTTCGAACCGGACCTCCTCAACTCCGGTGATCTGGCTGACCATCCACGCTGGATGGACAGCTGGGTCCATTTCGTCGCTGAGCTCCAGAGCACCTTTGGACCTCACGACCCCATCGCTGATGCTGAGCATCAACTCGAGCACCTCCGGATGAAGGATGCTCACCGCGTTACGCGGTATATAGTAGACTTCAACCGACTCGCCTCCCAGGTTCAGGACTACGGAGATGGCGTGCTCCGCCGCTTGTTTTACTCTGGACTCCCGGATCGTCTCAAGGACGAAATTGCTCGAGTTGGGAAGCCCCTGACTCTGCGTGGGTTGAGGGCTCTTTGTCAGGAGATCGACGCACACTATTGGGAGTGCAAAGACGAGATCTCTCGTACCATGAAGAGCCAACCCACCTCGTCCCCCACCAAGCCCTCCAACTCCAGAGGCAACTCATCCAACTCTGGTCAGGAGAAATCCAAGGCCAGCAACTCATCCAGCTCCGCCTCTGGCTCGTCCAAGACGACTAGCAACCAGTCCTCCTCCGGCTCTAGACCGGACTTAACCAACAAGCTTGGTAAGGACGGAAAGCTGACTGCTGACGAGTGCAAACAGCGACTCAATAACAACCTCTGCATGTTCTGCGGAGGTACTGGTCACTTTGCGGACAATTGTCCAAAGAAGACCAAAAAGGCCAAAGCTCGCGCTGCGGCCATCGCTGCTGAGTCTGGTAAGACGGACTCTACTAACTCGGGTGCCCACTCCGAGTCAAAAAAAGAGTAAGCAGCTCCTGGCCCTCCGCACAACCGGTGAGCTGCGTTGACTCCGGAAGTGCACCCAAGGAGGCCCACCTCAACATGTCCACTCTTTATGACCCTAATTCCCTTATGCCTCACGTTCTCCTTTTGTCTTATGATTTACCAGAACTCCGTGCGCTTGTGGACTCCAGTTCCACGCACTGTTTTGTAGATACCAAATATGCTCTCGGACACACTCTCTCCACTTACTCTGTTTCCCCAATTGTACTCCGGCTATTTGACGGTACCTCCAATTTTGTAATTACTCAAGCCATCGACCTATCAGTGAAGTTCCCCACATCCGGTGATGTCATCCCTATGACTTTTTACCTTGCTCCGTTAGATTCTGAATGCATGATTGTCCTTGGACATAACTGGCTCACCCGCTACAATCCGTTGATTGACTGGGTACTGAGCAGTTTAACTTTCCGGACCCCTGCACCAAGTTTGCTAGCGCCCCCATCGACTCCCTCTCTGGTTCAGTCTGGTAACCCTGTCTCCGGCCTCTCCAGCCAATCTGACCCCGGCCTCGCGCCATCTGTCGACACTCCGGTTTGCACCCCTCCACACATCTCTCTGATTAACGCAGCCGCATTCGTGTGTGCGTGCAAGTTAGAAGGATCCACCAAATACCAACTTCAGCTGCATCCCTCTGGCTCAGCGAAGGCTCGCTCTTCCTCCGCCTCTACTCCGCCGGACTTGGACATTATCCCTCTGGAGTATCGTGATTATGCAGATGTGTTCAGCAAGGCGAAAGCCTCTGAACTGCCCCCGCACCGCGACTACGACTTGAAGATCAACCTTGAAGAAGGTACCTCTCCACCTCTGGGAACTCTCTACTCACTGTCTCTGGTTGAGCTTTCCGCTCTCCGGACTTTCATCAACGAGAATCTTAATACAGGTTTCATCCGTCCTACCGCTTCCTCCCACGCTGCTCCGGTCCTCTTTGTAAAGAAGAAGGACAGCTCACTCCGCCTCTGCGTTGACTTCCGAGGTCTAAACAAATTTACCAAAAAGGATCGCTATCCACTCCCCCTTATCTCTGACCTACTAGACTCCCCTAGCCGCGCTAAGATCTACTCAAAGATCGACCTCCGGCACGCGTATCATCTAGTCTGGATTGCTCCGGGTGATGAATGGAAGACTGCTTTCCGTATGTGCTATGGGTCTTACGAGTGGTTAGTCATGCCCTTCGGCCTCACTAACGCCCCTGCAGCCTTCCAGCGCTTTGTCAACACCATCTTCGCTGACATGCTAGATGTCTGTGTCGTCATGTACCTTGACGACATCCTCATTTACTCCGAGGATATGGAGTCCCACCAGCAGCACGTCCGAGAAGTGCTCTGCCGTCTCCGGTTGCATGGCCTTTTTGCCAAACCAGAGAAATGTGAGTTCCACTCGGACTTGGTAGAGTACCTTGGCTATTGCCTCTCTCCGGACGGTTTGACTATGTCTCCGGACAAGATCCAAACCATCTCCAACTGGCCTGAACCTTGAAAGGTGAAGGTCATCCAGTCTTTCTTGGGCTTCGCCAACTTCTACTGCCAGTTTATATTCAACTACTCAGACATCGTGGTCCCACTTACCCGGCTCACCCGAAAAGACGCTCCTTGGAACTTCTCCGAGGACTGTCGACGTTCCTTCAACGCTCTCAAGCACGCCTTCACTACCGCGCCCGTACTCACTCACTTCATTCCGGACACCCCTATTATTGTGGAAACTGATGCCTCCGACTATGCTGTCGCTGGCATCCTGTCTATCATTTGCACCAATGGAGAGATTCGTCCGGTCGCATACTACTCCCAGACTTTGACCGCTCCGGAGTTAAACTACAACACCCACAATAAAGAATTGCTTGCTATCTTCGAAGCATTCTGGAACTGGCGCCACTACCTCAAAGGTTCTGCCTCTCCTATAGACGTCGTCACGGACCACAAAAACCTTGAGTACTTCTCCACCTCAAAAGTACTGTCCTGCCAGCAAGCCTGGTGGTCTGAATTTTTATCTCAATTTAATCTTGGCATTCATTTCTGCCCCGGAAAACTCAGTGCCAAGCTGGACGCTCTCACTAGACGATGGGACATCTACCCCAAAGAGGGGGATAGTGGCTACGCCCGGGTTAATCCCCAAAATCTTAGGCCGGTGTTCACTCAAGAACAGCTCTCTAACTCTCTTCACGCTACTTACTTAGAGTTTCCGGTTCTCCATGCAGTCGCGATCATGGATGTGGAAACACTCCATAGCGACATCCTTTCTGCACTACCCTCTGATCCCATTGCCCAGGTCCACCTTGCAGATCCACTGGACTCTCGTTGGTCCACCGACGAGGCTGGATTCCTGCGACTAGACGGTCGCATATACATACCGGACTTGGATGACCTCCATCTCCGGGTACTCTGGTATCGACACGATCACCCACTCGCTGGTCACTTTGGGCAAAACCGGACTCTAGAACTAATCCAGCGTGAGTACACTTGGCCTGGTCTCAGGACCTTCGTCAAGGACTACGTCCGGTCCTGTACCTCTTGCGCACGAGCTAAGACACCACGTCATAGACCCTATGGACTGCTTAAACAGCTCCCCGCACTGGAGAAGCCTTGGAACTCCATCTCCATGGATTTCATAGAGCAACTCCCCTCATCTACTGGCTTCACAGCCATCCTGGTTGTAGTAGACCAGCTTTCTAAACAAGCCATTTTCATCCCTACTCACGACACCATCACTAGCCCGGAGCTCGCAAAGCTCTTCCTACTCCACGTGTTCTCCAAGCACGGTGTCCCCGCCCACATCACCTCAGATCACGGTACCGAGTTCGTCTCACACTTCTTCCGGTCACTCGGAAAGGCTCTCGACATGCGCCTCCACTTCACCTCCGGTTACCACCCGGAGGGCAACAGCCAGACTGAGCAGTCTAACCAGACACTCGAACAATACCTCCAGATCTACTGCAACTACCAGCAGGACAACTGGGTGGACCTACTCCCATTGGCGGAGTTCGCATACAACAACGCACCTAGTGCTACCACTGGAGTCTCTCCGTTCTTCGCTAACAAGGGCTACCACCCTAACATCTCTGTCTACCCAGAACGCGATATGACCTCCGCAAGGGCTCGTGACTACGCAGTCGACCTCGAGTCGCTGCACCAATATCTTCGAGAAGAAATGGCCAATGTGCAGCTTCGCTACCAAGGTCCGGCTGATGCCAAACGCACTCCAGCACCAGACTTCAAAGTGGGCAATCAAGTATACATTAAAGCTAAATATTTCCGGTCAACTCGACCTTCCAAAAAGCTATCAGAAAAGAACTTGGGTCCCTACGCTATCATAGCACAAGTAGGCTCCCTCTCTTTTACGCTCTGCCTTCCAGATTCCATGCGCGCAGTTCACCCTGTCTTCCATGTCTCCCAACTCGAACCAGCCATACCCAATACCATACCGGACCGGATACAACCTCCTCCGCCACCAGTGGAAGTTGATGGTGAACCAGAGTTTGAGATCTCTGAGATCCTCGACTCCAAGGTTGACTGTCGACGCAGAACGTGCAAGTTGCTTTACTTGGTACGTTGGTCCGGTTACGAAGGAACTGACGAAGAAACGTCATGGCTTCTCGCCACTGAACTTGGCAACACTACGGAACTCTTAGAATATTACCATGTCCGGTACCTGGACAAACCCAGACCACTCGCGTCCATGTAGTATTACTCTCGCCTCCATTTCCTTTATCTGTTTCTCTTATCTGTCTCTCCTCTCTGTTTCACTTTATCTTGTAGTATCGCTCACTAAACCCAGGTCACTTTTCTTTATAAACAAAAAAGTAAAACTAATTTACATTCTATTTACAAAATCCGGACCGGACCACTTACTCAGGCACACCGCTGCCAGGGTTCTCTTGCTCCTCTTGGAGCCCCTGGACCTCTTGCTCAACCTCCTCCGGGTCGACCTCCGCCTCGCTATCCTCCGACTCCTCGTCCTCGTCCCATGGTGCTGTAAAAAAGCAGCACTCCTCGAGAAACATCTCGAGGCCGGCCGTCAGTCGCTCATTTCCCCTCACCACCGAGCAAGTGGCATCCGTGACCCGGCGCATCTGCCCGGTCATCTCCTCCACGGCCCCAGTCAGCTGGTCTAGCCGCTCCAAGAACAGTCCAGGGTCAAACCCGGACTGCTTCCCAGATGGCCCCAGCACCTCGACAATTTCATCGTCATCGACGACCTTCGCGACCATCTTCTTCTTCTTGCGCTTCTCGCCTCCGCGTGGTGACATCGCCACCTCCTTCTCCTTCGCCTTGCCCTTCGCCTTGTCACCACCGGACCTGGACCCGGCATTCCCCACCTCCGGCCACTCACATCGCTCCTTGAGCCCTGCGCACTTCATACACGCGCGCTGCTTGGGCTTCTCTGGGTCCCTTTCGCACTTAGCCTTGTGCTTCATGCAACGGAGGCACCTGCCAGGAAGTTAGTAAAAAGGAAAAGAAGCAAAAGAAATAAAAGTAATACTTACCGGACCTCGTCGCTCCGGTCGCCACTCGGACCCGCCTCCAGCTCCTCCCTTGCTTGTTTCTTCGACGCCTCTTGCGCCAGTGCCCTCTGCCTTGCTGCAACCTCTGCAGCCCTCCGCTGCACCTCCGCCCTGTCCTTCTCTGCCTGCTCACGCGCCTTCCGCTCCGCTTCCACCTTAGTGCGCTCTGCCTCCTCGCAAGCCCTTGCCTCCACCTCTTCGCACGCTCGCCTCTCCACCTCTTCCCTGCGCTGCTTCTCCTCCCTCTTCACTTGCTTGCGACAATGGCGCTCCTTCGCTTTGGCGTCGAGGATGTTGGACTCGTCCTCGCTACCAGACTGTAGCTCCGGTGTTGAGGCCTTCATCCAATCCCTGGACTCAGTGGCAGCGGAAGCGATGGGGCTGTTGGACTTAGCAATGGCAGACATTTAGAGATCAAGAGCAGGAAACTGAGGGTACAGGCAAAACCGGTCTGATCTTTATAGATCCACAAATTCATACTCAGACAAACACTCTGGACTCCGCATTGTCCTAGGCGACCACGTCAGCCTCACTGGGGCCTCATGGGTTCGGCCCCTAAAGGGGGGATACTGTTACAACTATGTCCAACTCCGGGCCTTATCCGGTTACTCTGGTCGCATCGCAACTCTACAGCTCAACTCCGGTCGCGCATCACTTACTCCGGTCACGTTCGCACAGATATACCTCTGCTATGTACAACCCTTGGTCTAATCCCTACACAGTCCTTACTACACCTTGCCGTCTACCCTGGCTTGACGTGAGTTCTCCATGTGCTCGATATATCTCCTACCTTGTATCATTTTCACTGGACCTGGTTTATTTTACTCGGACCTGACTTTATTTTACCCGGACCTGACCTAGTACTTTCTCTGGTTATCCCTTGTCCGCTTTTTAGGCTGTTTACTTGTCACCGTAAGTACTCATCCCTAGTTCTTACTTAGTATAAGTACTCTGTAGATTATCCTGTATTCTTCAGTCTGAAATCAACCATAGTCATCTACTCCTGTTCTTGTCCATCTCTGTCTCTGTCTCTGTCTCCACCTGACCGGAACCTACGCAAGGGATCAACGCTCGTTGTCCTTGTCGTTGAATCCAATCGGTCGCAACTCTGGCCCGGGCTAACCTCTGCCCAAACCTCTGACCTCTGCCCTCGTCCGTTTTCATCCGGACTTGACCGGACCCCTTACTGGAGTAGACCCGGACTTGACACCTTCAGACAGTAAAATTCAGCATGAAATGCATGAGTGGCGAGGTCTTACCATTACGAGGAGGCCACTACGAAGAAGACCATTCCAGGGATCTTCAGGGTCATACATATAGTTGGCATACAAGAAGATCGACCACTGATCCCCGGCCACTTGAAGCTCACCATTTGCAAGCTTGGTGCAGACGCTGGAAGCCATGCGCATGTAAATTGAGCAACAAGGCTCGCGAAGTATAAATTACTTACGCTAAGTTATTCCAATTGAGACCTGCGGGACATAAAAGAGCACCAGTGTGATCATGGTTGAATCCACGGCCAGATTTGACGTTGCGAGGGATATGAGGGGTCAATGATTGACCTTTTGGAGTGATCCAATCAACGATTGGACCTTTCATTCCCTTGGTGTCATCGGCCCTGGCACC
>Ga0307518_10001039_pt1 | contig 20754 bp, 4 predicted proteins | sample 25_EM_MG_FD_203889 | JGI IMG/M metagenome (GOLD analysis project Ga0307518, IMG submission 203889) | Populus trichocarpa ectomycorrhiza microbial communities from riparian zone in the Pacific Northwest, United States - 25_EM | ecosystem: Host-associated > Plants > Roots > Unclassified | place...
AAATGAACATTGTCATGAGGTCAAGATTGAATGTGTAGAAAGCAAACTAAAAAAAACAATGAAGAAAAAATCTCAAAAACAATTGAGGCATAGAATTGAAAAAACAAAAACAATAAAAAAATTCAAGTCAACATAAATTAACTCGTTAACCTTGCAACCATAGGCATAATACTTAGATAATTCTATAGAAATTAAAGCGAAAAAAAAAAAAGAATGAAAACAAATTCCATAAAAATCAAATATTAAAATATAAAATTGAAAGAAAATCAATTTATAAAAGAGCCTAAAAAAGCTAAGTCAACTCGTATTAATCTTTGAAACTCGTTGCCTAATAAAAAAATGCAATAAAATAATGATTCAAAACAAAATAAACATAAATAAAAAGAATAGGAGCCAGATTCAAATGAAAAAAATTAAAATCAAATGATGAGGGAGAAATTGAAACAAAATTTAATTAGTGAAATGATTTAAAACATTAAAAGAATAAGAACTAAATTTGATATAATAATAAAATGAAGTCTTATGATTAGGGACTAAATCAACCAAAAGAAGATAAAGAAACAAATTAAGTAGCAAAAAAAAAAAAAGAACTAAATTGGATTTTAAATATAAATGATAGGATACTCTCATACTTTAGCCAACCACTTTTTATTTCTATTAATACTTTACATTTATAAAAGGCTATATTATCCTTAAACCAACTTGATTATAACAAAAAAATCAAAATAAAAAAACAATGAAGGAAGCTTTATTTTTGTTGCTTTTTATGGTAGTTTAGTAATTTAATTATGCTTGGAAAATAAAAATATCTAAAAAGCCTCTTAATAAAAGTTAATGGTTTTTTGCTTAGAAAGCTAATTAAATCATTTAACTAATAATAATGAAAGTAAAAAAATTAAGTTTGGTTGTAATCAATTTGTCAAGGGCTAATGTGTTCTTATAAAAAAATGAATTACCTCTTAATTATTAGGTTAATGGATTTTTTTGTAGGGTAAAAATAAGGAAAGTAATTTCTGTTGGTAAAATACTTTCCCCCCAAATTAATTTATATATATATATATAATGAGGCAATCAATACGCTATAAATTAATGAATCAAAGATTTATCATCGGAAAGAGGAGAGATACCATTTGTACCAAAAGTACGAATTTTCTCCTTCAAAAAAATATTTTCTTTTGAGGTGTGGAAGTCAACTTCTCAATTAGGGATATGCATGGAGGTTTTAATTTTCGAGCTCCGGCTACCTCTTCTCACCCTTGATCAACATATATATAGCAAAGGAACGAAGGAATGAATAGGAAATATGAGTGTGTGAAATCCAACCCAACCGACCACAAAAGAAAGGAAAAAAGGAAAAAACAACCTTCGAATTTTGAAAAGATGATTCTCAGTCAAACACTCGCCAAACATGCCTTTACTTTCTTTTCTTTTTCCATTTCCTTCCTTGTGTGGTTGTTTATCTGTTTCATCTCTCTCTTTATATATATATCCACTTTTCTTACTCTCTTCATGACATAATCTCCATAGCTAAGGCCTCTGTCCTCCCTCCTTCCCTCTCTCTCTCTCTCTCTCTCTCTCTCTCTCTCTCTCTCTCTCCACATAATGGCTTCCAAGATCTTGATGCCAAATCCAAGTGCAAACCATGTTGCATATTCAGCGAGCATGGTACCCCGGTCTCATTCTATTGGGCAGGTTTGTTTGCCCAATAAGAGCACTGCTGAAACCACTGCGTCTATATCACAGTCACTTGTTGCTTCTTCTATAACACCAACCATGTCAACAAAATTAGACAAAACTAGCTCTACTAGAACCTCTACTTTGGCTCACATGTGGAGGGAGGTTCAAGGTTGCAACAATTGGGAGGGCCTTGTCGAACCCTTGCACCCTTTTCTCCGGCAAGAGATCATTCGATATGGGGAATTTGTCACTGCTTGTTATCAGGCCTTCGATCTTGACCCCAACTCCAAAAGATACTTGACTTGCAAGTATGGCAAGAAGAACTTGTTTAGAGAAGTTGGAATGGGAAATCCCGGTTACGAAGTCACCAAGTACATCTACGCCACTCCGGATGTCAACATTCCAATCCAAAATGAACCCTCTTGCGGGCGTTGGGTTGGATATGTAGCTGTATCTTCAGATGATGCAGTTAGGAGACTTGGGAGGAGAGACATAGTCATTACATTTCGAGGAACAGTGACAAACCCAGAGTGGATTGCAAATTTCATGAGCTCGCTGACCCCAGCAAAGCTAGACCACAATAATCCACGCCCAGACGTGAAAGTAGAGTCTGGTTTTTTGAGCCTGTACACTTCAAATGAAAGTGGTGACAAGTTCGGACTAAAAAGCTGCCGCGAACAGCTTTTATCCGAAGTATCAAGGCTCTTAAACAGGTACAAAGGTGAGGAACTTAGCATTTCCTTGTCAGGGCATAGCATGGGAAGTTCACTGGCTCTTCTTCTTGCATATGATATTGCCGAGCTTGGATTGAATAGGCTCGGCCCGAACCTGGACATACCAGTAACGGTTTTTTCTTTCGGAGGGCCAAGAGTAGGAAACTTAGGCTTCAAGGAGAGATGTGAGGAATTAGGAGTAAGAGTTTTAAGAATTGTAAATGTTAATGACCCCATCACAAAGTTACCAGGGGTTTTTCTCAACGAAAATTTTAGGGTTTTAGGAGGGAGATATGAGTTTCCATGGAGTTGTTCATGTTATGCACATGTGGGAGTTGAAATAGTCCTCGACTTCTTCAACATGCAAAACCCTTCATGTGTTCATGACTTGGGATCCTATATCAGCTTACTCAAATGTCCAAAGAAAGGAGATCAGGTTCGAAAAGATGAACAAAATATTTTCATTCGAGCTAGAGAATCGATATTAAGCAGGGCCCAAAATACTAACATGGAGCCCTTGAGGAATGCTGCAAGCAATTTGGTAAACCTATTTCAGAACGTCTGAATTCTTGATAGATGATAGTATCTTAGGGTTGATGAACTCCTTGGCCCTGCACATATTTTTATAGGTAGAGGAGCTTCATGTTCTGTAAAGAATGAGAATCAATATATTAGTAGTACTTTAGCGAAAAATCTTTGTATCTTTTTGAAAGAAGCTTGTGCTTAATTAAAGAATCAAGCACCCGTTTTTTTTTTATTTGTTCATGTGATATTGTTAGAGTCAAAGGTAATATTTAGAGATTAATTACTGAAAACATTTCTGATTTTCAGACTTCTACTCGATGATACGAAGGTTAAGCCATGAATAATTAATGTGATTTGAGACCATATATATATAAGGTAGAATATTAATTTCTGGGTTAGTACAGGCTGAAAGTTCGGAAACATATATAGGATTTTGATAATATTCATATACGTACATTAATGTAGAGTGGAGATTATAAGATCTAACTTGCCATCAAGCTCTTTCTTTCAGTCTGTACTTAGTGAAGCTCTTGGTGATCATGAAGGCTTTATGTTGATTTTGGATTTTCTACATTCATTCCTCTCCCAACCTTTTCTGATCCTTTCTTTGCCAAGCTGTTTGTTGTTCGTTCTAATTTTAAGATCAATTATTTTTCCTCGTCATAAGCATGACTTGGAATAGCTTGGTCGGCACATCATTTTCGGTGGATTTCCAAGATAATGAACAAAACCCACTTTGAGTTCAATTATCAGCTTTATAGTGCTTGACTTCGAAAAAGAATCACCCTATTCATAAAGACACAATTAGGTAACTTGCCTATTGGCTAATTAATTATCAGTTATAGCTCAATTAGTATTGCTGAGATGTCTCGAGCTCGGAACTCTATCTAGTAATTAAAATATTATTTTATCCATGACTTGAGGTAGTAGCACAAAAGTTACAGTTTTGTCAATTGTAATTATGTAAGAGGGATGGCTATTTCCTACTGTGTAGCTAAAAAGTTATTAAGCCTCCCACTGCATGGAAAAAAAAAAGAGAAAAAAAAGAGAGATTTGAGTCGGTACGTAAAACTAACCTAATTACTCAAGTCAATGTTAATTACCTTCGGACCAAGTCTTTCCATCAAAGATGGGAAGCAAGGAAACAAAGGAGAGTAGCTGTTGCTAGCAGGTTGCATGCTCAGGGTGGCCATTGACCTTCCCATAAAGAACATAAATTAACTACTGCCAACCTAATTATTTGAAAAACCAACCACAAACTAGATGAATAATTTTCGAATTAATGGTTTGGATTGACAGAATGTTATCTATAATGTTCATTAGAAAAGGATCTCAATCCTAGCCACATTCATTTCACACTGGTCTAAAAATATGCAAGACTTTATGATGATTAAAACCTAAAAAACAATTTAACAGGAATGCAATGATGGAACTCAATGGCTATGTATAAATGGAGTCACTTTTAATTTCCGAAATGCTGCCAAGAAATCTTCATGCTCCCTGGAAAGCTCATGCAATAATCATCTGTATAAATCATCTCCAAATGTGATATCGAAGAACCCACTTTTTACTCGACAATGATGGCATTGACAGCTTGTTTAAGATTTTTGGAACCAAGACTAACAAATATGTGAGCATCACTATGATGAAGCACAAAACGACGTTATATATGCATGTATCAGGTGCTGAAGAAAAAAAAAACGAACATTAACTAATAATTAACGGGCTAGCTGTTGAGAGAACTGTGTGATATTAACCCTACAAGGTTCAGCTTATGATGAACGCAAGAGAACAAAAAAAGAACACCAGAAGATCTAGAGTAATTATCCTGTGAACAACTATATATTTATTCACCAACCCAAAGACTAAATTTACCCGTGTTAATCACAAAAATACTAAAAATTGATTCTATTCTACTAACACGCAGCTCAAATAACCCTTCAGTGTATTTAAACCACTAAGAAAAACCTCAAGAATGATATTATAGAATCGCTGTTTTTGCCATGCAATTAGACGACATATATTTTTCCTAAAGCCAAAGCAACAATAAACACCTTCAGTCATAAGACCACAAGGTACATGCATGCTGTCAGCATCATTAGAACATTCGGGGGGAAATTAAGCCCTGATGAACAAGATTGCCAGTGAGATTCCAAATTAAAACCGTGCAAGGGCCAAGAAAATGTGATCATCCGACCTAATTATTGTTTTTGCTGCGAGTAAAATGAAGATTTGAAGGGTCAATTTTTAGCATCCACAGTACTGTTGACTGAACTTTGGCATATTTTTCATGAAGCTTATGTGTGTGTTACTCATGATGGTGGAACGCGGTCTTTGTATTCCATGAGGGTATCAAAGGAAGCATAATTGGCATTGCTATGATTTTGTTGTCTACGCCAATCACAATCACGACAAAATTCTTATGATCAGAAGCTAGCAAGCATTAAAGATTTAAAACTATCAGGTAATGCTCTGAAAATAATTTTGCTGTGCCACAATCCACGTTTCATGTAAATAATATAAAATTATTTTCAAAAATAGCATTAGATATATTGTTCTTTTTTATATCAACAACAAAAACCAGTTGCTGAAAAAAAAAACAAATCATCTTGAGAAAACCAATTTATCTGAGGAATTTGCCACTGATTTTTCATTGTCGATGTGCGTCCAATAGAAAACAAAGCATAGGGATTGCCAAAGAAGAAAAAGAAGAAATTTGAAATTCGTTTATTTTCAAACCAGCGTGCAAGGCAGGGCAGGGCAGGGCAGGGATTGACTCGACATGGCTGGCACCTTTTTTGTTTCCCAAAAACCCCTTACCCCTTTCCTCTACTTCGCTTCCTCATCTCCTAAAACCAACCCTAGAAACTCTCGCTCTCTGTGTAGAGCCGAGAATGGCAGAGAAGATGCGAGGCAGCACGACGGTGAGAAAAGAAACGCTCTATTTCTTATCCTATTTTATGTCAAAACTAATAATATAAAATAGCAGTGAACCTGTACTCATGGCTTTTCTTGAAAAGAGCAAGCTGAGCTGGTAAATTAATATAAAAGTATATTTTTTTTTTTGTACTCACCTAGACCTAATAGGTTAGGCTTTGATTTGAGTGGCTATTTAATATATTCGGTCAATAAATTCATAGATAAATCGATCATGAGCTATCCGAACATAAATTCTGTAAAAAAAAATGTAAAATTCCATCTGTTATTCTATTGATAATAAAATAATAAGAATGAGAAAAATTCAAATTCCGAATGACAATTTCACTGATAATGAAAATAAATCAAAAAAATTAAAAGCTAAAAAAATAAATCACGCACCACACTTTTTTTTTTTTTAGATTCGAGGAAACCCCACTTCCCGGAAAGCGCACTTTGTGGGCCCAGGTAAGTGAGTAAAACCCCGGCTGTCCCAGGCTCTTACAAGAGGTGCACGCCCTGACTCAAACTCGAGACCTGCTATGCAGATCTCAAGCCCTTTACCACCACGCTACGTTATTTTAGGACGCACCACACGATACAAGCATATATTCAAATTGAAAACTTGTTAAGAGAGGAAAAAAAAATTGATAGCTACGGATCATAGGATATAAGTTTTATTATCTATTTCAATTCGTGCAAGTTGTTGACTGATATAATTTATATATATATATATAAAATATATATAATAAGAGAAAAGAAACTTTATACACACACAAAGAGAACATTAATGTAGTAGGTGGTGGTTTTGGATTTGATAGATGGATAGATAAAGAAAGAGAGAAATACGATGTATATATGTAAACAGCTGTTATAATACGTGCATTACCTTTAAGAGCAGCAGCAAGACAGTGTTTGTAAGGGTCAACTTATATTTTTTAAAAAAATTAATTTTTTAATTAAAAATTAATTTTTTTATATATTTTGAATCATTTTAATACGCTGATCTTAAAAATAATTTTTTAAAAATAAAAAAATATCATTTTGATACATTTTAAAATGAAAAGCACTTTTAAAAACAATCACAACTACAGTTTTAAACAGGAACAGACAAGATTCTCTAATTCTTTTTATTTATTTATTTAAGAACATGATTTCAAATATTCTAATTACTACTGATTTTGAATATAATTATCGGAATTAGATGCAAGAAATAAATCATTTTTTTTAAGGTGTAATAGCTCGGTTGAACCTACCGTATATTGTCTGTTTCGAACCTTATCTTCCTCATGGTTTTGTTCCTGGTAACACGAGTCTCTTTCTGAGTCTGACATCTCAAAACACGTATAACAGGTCAGCGATCATCACAACTCATAAAATCCTGACTTTGAACGCTCACTTTTAATGTAGGATATCAGATTTTTATCTGGATATATATTGGAATTCAATTTAATAATTTAGATTTAACCAACATAGCAAGTATCTTGTGTTTCCTCTTTATAGCTGCCGAGTTGAGTGGTGAGTTGATTTTCCAACATCTTGCCACCGAAAACGAAGAAAGAATGATGGGCATGGAGGGTGGACGGTCCGAGCTAGACAATTAGAAAGGCAAAAGGACAATCAGAGCAATGCCTGAAAGAATTCAACCTTTTCGAGTCATCATATCCCAAAAACTTCACTATTTTTCATGAGGAAAATTGATCCATTGAAGGTTCTCCTGAGAATAATGGTGCAAAGGAATAGTGTTGATTTTCAGATACGCGGACAGATATACATTTCTGTCAAGCAAACTAACAACAACAACCGACCACGTAAAAGTCAAGACTCACTGTTATGATTGCTTCATTATTGCTTGATTTCAACGGTGGTTACTTGTACGTTTTAATTAAAAGCCTTTCTTAAAAGAAAAAAGATTTTAAAATTTTTGTGTTTTTTTGTGTGTTTTTATACGATTTTGATGTGCTAATATAAAAAATAAGTTTTAAAAATTAAAAAAATATTATTTCGATTTATTTCTAGAAAAAAAATTTAAAAATAATCACTACTATAATAAAAACGAATTTTATATACAAAAAAATTTTATATCAGTGGCGCGATATATTTTTTTCATGTCCTCTATCATTTCTCGTAAAGTAAGATATTGACATAATTAGAATAATGTTATAACTTACGAAAGTTACAAGTGAAAATAATAATATCCATGTTTACATGAAGATTTCCTAGGAGAATATTTTAGAAAATATACCTAGGGTATATGGAGAGTACACTAACCTGAATATTTTAAGACAAGTCAACTAAAGACACAACTCTTTCTAGATTCTTAAGCACAATGAGATTTTTTTATGATTAATATAAAAATTGATATATATATATATCATAGATAGTAACCACGCATCTATATCCAGACTACATGTTAAATATAAATAGATATGATTTATTTTATAATTAGTTTAAATATTAGGATCAAGGAAGATTTATTAAATTCTCATTAGTATTTTTTATTTTATATATATATATATATATATATATATATATATATATATATATATATAATAGCTTAATTGATACTAGTTATAAGTATTTAAGTAATTTAAGGACCTATAATTTGGGTTAATTAAGCTTTCTAAATATTGAAGAAATGCCACAAAAAGAATATTATATTAGTCATGAACAACGAGGAGGTGAGAATAACACCAACAAAAAAAGAAGTATATATAATAATTACTCCTTAATTAATGGTAGCTTGCAGAAAGTTTCTTTTCTTTTCGTATATATGTTGTCGTTGAGCTGTGCATATGTTTACATTGACGGTATCCATTTAATTCACATTATAATTAAACGATTGACCGGTCTATCATGTTAATAATAATAATAATAATAATAATAATAATTCTTTATGATGAACTTGAGCTGCAACCCTTAATTTCGCCTTGCTTGACTTGACTTTATAGTGGAGATTTGTCTATGAAAAAAATGTAGAGAGATGTTTTCCATAAAATCTTGGAGGGTCAACAATCAAAATATATGCTGCAATATTAGTACTGTTCAAGTAGTGGCTAGAATATATTATATATTATAAGGTTGGATAATTAATTATATATGTAAGTAAGCATATGCTCCGATAGTGTTGATTAATATACATTACTTGCTAATTATTTAACTAATTTCCGGCCATCAGTCCAATAAATTATTGCTAATTAATTGCTGGCTAATTAATTAAATAAACGAAAGCTTCCATGTTGATCTGCCTGCGGGCCCTGTTTTCTATCATTTTGATTGGGAGATCCTTCTGATTCACTTTCACCTTTTCTATTTGAGTTTGGTAGGAGCAAGAAAAGGCATTCATACATTAAATAATATATGAAGTTGTGACTCATCACTATGAATGAGTGTGTACCTTTGCAAATGCAGAAGTGCATTGTGCATTGTGCAAAAAATAAATAATAAAAAAAACGTATTTTAAATGCCTTGATTCACTATGAACAACAATGTTTATTGAACAGTATTGTTATTTTCTTTTTTAATTTGATCAGTTTTTTTTATTTTTTTGTTTTATCATTTCATATGATGTTTGTGATATGTTTTATGTATTGATATTCTCTTCTTCTTCTTTATAATTCAAGATATCTTCTAAAATTTCATAATTGAAATAGAGGCCATTTTAAAAAATAATTAAAAAAAAAGAAAGATCAAAATAAAACAAAAATAACAGGGTTTTTTTTATCAAATCCATACAAAGAAGTTCATGGCCGTCCCAAAATTCTCCATTGACTCATTTTTTATCTCTTTTGTTTTAGGCTTTTACTTTTAAATCCTAAACTTTATTTTTTAAAGTTCCAATCCAAAATTTTTCTAAGAAAAATGAGAAAGCAGCTGGAAAATAAGAGACAAGAAAAAAAAAACAATTCTTAGTTTTATTGGGCTCCTCATCACGAGAGTAGTGCCTTTAAGATGTCAATGAACTTTCATCTCATTAAAAAAAAGTACATTTGGGATCAAATAAAATTATTTGATTTATTTATTTTTTATTTCTAACTGATTTAAGAGTGTTTTAAAGTCAAAAATAGATTTATTAAGGTGTTTAAGATGTTTATAATATGTTTTTTAGGTGAGAAACACGGTTGAAAAGAGGGGCCTCTAACGAATAAAATCTTTGTAAATAAACAACATGTTATTTGCCACAATAAACACGCATCTTTTCTTTATTTTTTAAATAAAATAAATGATATATCATTTACCCTACTAAACAAAAAGAAAAGAAAAAGGAGCAAGAAATCTAGGAGCACTATTTTTCTATTATAAGCGCAAATAAAATGTGATTGAGTTAAGACTAGCAAACTCTCTCCATTTTTACTCTGCCAAAATGTGGAGCTACAAAAGATAAATGTGCAAACGTTTAAAGTATAGCCATGGTGGAGGGGGTAAACAGCCATAATCTTAACGTGATTCTTTTTTTTTATTTTTTAATGAGAGGTGGAGGGGGTAAACAGCCATAATTTTTTAATTTTTACACTCATCGGAAGCCTGTCCTTTCCAATAACATAGCCATAGTAGAAGTCCGCAGCTGGCAAGAAACACATGTAGCTTTTTGTTTAATTAGAGTGTTGGTTAAAGTTCTATTTTCTTTCTGCAAACATTTCAATCTGAACAAGCATTTTCCGCAGCTAACTATGACTTTAACACATATCATGGGAATCACCAGCAAATCATTCCAGTTTGAAAATTGTACTCAATTTAAAAGTTAAATAGTTTAGTGGCTTTTTTTTATTGGCTATTTACAAGAATCACGTGACTTCGAGGTAAAATTTGATGCTAAATTGATGTTCAGTTTTGAAAATTTAAAGTAAATTTAGCAAATATAAAATAATTAAGTATTAAGGAGTGGGAGGCTCTCACGCTATTCAAGCGAGACGTGAGTTGTATCTCGATGGCCAAATATTGACTTCTGCAACGACATTATAAGTGTCACGCCGCTCTTTTCATGGTAACGCAACATGTGTCGATAGTGGCACAATGATTGGACTCTGGCGGGTTTTTTTTCTCCTCCCTTTTTTTTCTTTTTTCTCCTCAAAAATTGCACTGGTCTAAGAAAATTTAAAAAGTGTCATATTATTTGTTTATTATATCAAATTCAATCCTTATTTTTTTATTGCTATTTTTTTGCTCCTTTTTTTTATTGATTTTTTTTTTTTGAATGTTGTCCCTTGGCTTTTGGTTTCATTTGAGTTTTATATCATATTTGATCTTCATTCATTTAATCGGTATTTATTTTTCTATCCTTTAATTCATTGAATTTATTTTTCAATTTCATCCCTCAACATTTTATTTCATTAGATCTTTTTTTCTTTAGATCTTTTTTTAATTTTATTTTATTTTTTAAATTTTACCTTTTAACATTGAGTTGGTTGGAAATTACTCTTCATAATCTTTTTGATGCGATGATGTTATACAACATTAACCTGGATTGACATCAATCATTTTTTTATCTCTTTTTTTACAGTGATTTTATTTTTTTGATTTTATCTTCAACATTAGATTTTTTGGGAATCGAGCTTCATATTTTTTTTGTTTTCCTTTCTATAAGGTTATCGTGGTCTCATGATCTAAATCGTGTGTTTGACGAGTTTTTTCAAGTTAGCTTGATCTTGTTTTTAAGCCTTTTTTCTTTAACATTGAATATTTTTTTCAGCTCCACCTTTTACCATTTTGTTTCTTTGAGAGTTGGGGCTTCATATTTGTTGTCATAACTCATTTTTGAATTATTCTTCAAATTCACCTTTTTCTTTCCAAAATAAAAATAAAATAATAATAGCAAGGAGACTAACAACGTGGAAGAAGCTGGCTGAGGAAGGATTTCAAACATATAGGAAGATTAAACTGTAATTTTGGACAAATTGGAAGCCAATTGTACTGCATTACATCCAAAACTGGAGAGACAATGCAGATTCAAGGTCAAATTAAATGATTATTCGATGAATCTACTTAAAAATTAAGCTTAAGGACATAATTAGATTTTTAATAGGCCAATTTGATTTTATCATGGGCAAATTAAAGTTTAATTATGTTTAAAAATTAATTTGGATCCAATTAAAGGATTTAATTAGGTGCAAGGACTTGATTATACTTTAAATGGGTCAAATTAATTTATTAGGGGTTTAATTGGTGAAAACTTAAGTTTGGAAGCCCATAGGGTTTAATTGAGAAGATTAGAGTTTTAGGAGACCAAATTTAATTGAAATTAGAGGCAAAATCATAAGAAAATTAAAGTTTTGGGGTCAATTAGATGTTAAATTTATTGGTAGACAATAAAAAAATGAGTGTTTGCCTAAACACGTGGCAGTCATTACTCTTCATTTCATTCAATTTGTAATCTTCCAAATTCACCAATCTAGATATGTCTAAAGCATATCAATCGGGAAAACATAGACTCTTAAGTCATTGGTAAACAATTAATTGTGTATTTTTGTCTAAGACAAAATTGGTTTTGGGCTTTATGACCCATGACTCATCATAAACCAACTCTATATTTTTATGGTGACAAAACAAAGGTATATACATTCTAGCATTCATGTTGTTCTTTACTTCCCTTTCACGTCCATAACCATGTTAAAAGTATTTTCAAACATATTTTTTTCAATGTGCATGATATCATGATTATGGCGGAAGATATTAGTCTTTCAATAAGGAAGATTCTATAAAATACTTCACATTACCCAATTGAGGGTCACACCAAAACTAGGAGACTTCTGCTTACCGGATTCAAAACCAAACACAATGTCATCGCTCTACAATACACTGTCATACATTTCTTCACCCGACAATATTGGCAGTGCAACATTCATTTTAACTCTACCAACAAAGGGGTCCTTTATGTTCTTTCTATACATGTGATCAATTGGAAAGAATTATAGGTGGCACTAAAAAAGACTCGTTACCACCATTTATTAAGGTGAAGACCTTGTTATTTTCCATATAATATGAACGTGCTAATTTTTCATGTGTGCTCCAACAAGAAACCATTCCATACGCAAGAAATTATTGATAGTCTGGAGCAACTAACTTGTGCAGGGGTTATCAAATTTAAACTGACTAGTAGTGACTGAAGATGAAGAAGAAGAAGACGATAGATGGTGAAAAATAAGTGAGATACAGGACTAGAGAGAGAGAGAAGAAGAAAAAGAAAAAGAAGAAGAAGAATAAGATGAGAAAACAGAAAAGGTGTGAGGGAAGGAATCTTTGAGAAAAAAGGGAATGGGCTCAATATTAATTCTGTATGCCTTTGTTGAAAACAGAATGCAATATATATAGCATTTTTTCCTTCTTAAACATTATCGTGTTTTCCTCATTATCAACACGTGGCTACTAACAAGTAAAAAATAAAACGCAGAGTATTGACTTATAATTGCTACACACCGTATTGTCTTATTACTACCCTTAATTTGAATTCCCCCTCCCCAGACAACCCCAGCTATCAGTTTCTTCCTTGCAACATAGTCCATACCAAAGTCGCCTTCATCTGAAAATTTTATTTTCTCAAGACATCATAAGTCAAAGTCCTAGATAACCATAATTGTTTCAACTCATCAATCAACAGTCAAAGACAAACATCTATATTCCGACCTGGACTATTAGAACCAGGTATGATCGTAGATAAAAACATGAACTTCAGCCTCATATACATCCCCGGTGGCAAGTTGTAAACCATGAGTATCATCGGCCAACAAGAATAAGATGCAGCAAATGAACCGAATGAATTGAATTCGTATATACATAACTCAAGATGTACGTTCCTTGATTCCATTAAAAACTAAAGATGCACCCTATTAAAATATTTTCAGGCTTCACCATCAAAAGGGTACACCATGACTCTATCCACCACATCATGTGAATGATGTCATGTCATGTGCTCAGGAATCTTTGAAGATATGAACAATCTTTGCATTCTAAGAGTGATTGTGAAGTATCTAAGTTTTCTATAAGCGATAAGAGTCCTTCCTTTACCACTTCTAGTTTATAACGACCATGTCCATAGTTTTTGCACTCGGTCAAATCTGCCTTTTCAAGGTAATACAACATGCAGAAATTTGGACACGAGTTAATTTTATGGTATCCTAAGCCGAGGGTTTCATCATAGATTTATCAACATAGAAGTTCTCTTTCAACCTACTCCTTTAGGTAAAATGGTTCTCGCCCATTCGATAATTTTATCGTTACCGACTTCACTCTGCCCATGATCTTACTTGATGGTGAATACTTATGCAATGACCGATATTTTACAGTGATTTATACACTCATCCCATAATGGTTCGTCGGAGTCTTTCAAAAGATCAAACAACCTGGTAACGTCTACATTTGGTTCTTCATCTATGATTGAATATTCACCTGCATAACCCTAATTCATTCTTATCGCATCCATAATCATATTCTTATAAGGATTACTATTATCATCTACAACTTCATGCATGTTGCTAGAACTAGAAGTTAACCGAATCATCCTTTACATCATGGTCTCATAAGGAACATATGGTTCTTCGTGTATAAACCAACACAAGTATTTCTTCATGAACCTTTTTTTGTAGAATATGCATCGTTACAACATTTGAATCGAGAATCTTTTTATTTTTGCACCTTTTAAATGGACATCTAATATTACATCCACTAATATTTCTCAGATTAGACAATGCATAATTAATAAAACCCTTAATCCTATTACAATAATCCATCTTGCGCAACCCTCTAGGTAAAACTCAATACATATTTTTAATACTTTATGTTTTTTTTTTTTTGTAGAATTCTTTATACTATATTACCGGCCATGTTATTTTACCTTGACTAGGACACTAAGAATGAACTGTAAATTAAATACCGTACCCTTCTTAGAGTCAAAATCTGGCTGCTTTAGTTCTCGGACAACGGGACAAAGCCCACGGCTTTGTCAATGAGAGGTAATAGTCAAAAGGCCACTGTTATATATTCCCACACATAAGGGGTTTTTTAGCCCTACCACTTTATATAATTTAGGGCAACTTGAAAGAATGTTATTATCTTATTGCCAACCATTTATTACAAAAAAAGAAAAAAAAAGGTTTGGGTGTATGAGGTTGACAAAAGCGTCCTTCCAAGCCATAAAATTCATAAATCTAAGCTCTAAGAAATTATTGCATGAGTGTCCTTTCATTTTTACCAAGCCTGGCAGGTCAACCAAGGCAATCACATCATTGTGGCAATCAATTACAAATAAATAATTAAAAAAAAAAACCAATGTACTAACCAATTAAAATTGTTAACCATATAGGTGTGGCCAGTGGTAATAGTTCGGGATCAAGAAGTTTGCTTCCTCTGTGGTCTCAGGTTCAAGCCCTGTGGTTGTTCATATGATGGTCACTTGAGGCTTACATGGTCGTTAACTTCAGGGCTCGTGGAATTAGTCGAGGTACGCGCAAGCTGGCCCGGACACCCACATTAAAAAAAAAAAAAAAAAATTGTTTGGTAAAATAAATTAGATTTTTACAATAACTCCTCGTAAGTTCTATAAGTTTTTATATTTTTTTTTAATAAATATGTTTCATAGAACTTCGTTGGTGGAAAAAAGGAAATTAACCCCTGCCTAGTTTTAAGTGCATATATTCTATCCAATAAATAAAAAAAGTTAGAAAAAGAAAAAAAAAAAAAAAGAGGGAGAAATATTCATGCCAAAAATAGCAATGCGGATGTAGCTTAGGCTTCCTACCTCAATGACTCAAGACTACTCTTTCTGCTATATTTTGTTTGTCCACTATCAAATTTTCAACTAGTTATCATGATATTACTTTATTTTCCATGCTTAATCTCAGAAAAACACTAAAACTGTAAAATTTCATGTGTTTTATGTTATAGCATAACTAATTTTTTAATAAAAAAAAAGAGTTTTTCTGGTGCAAATCTCCATAACTAAAGAATTATTTATGCATCTATTTTTTATTTCAACAAAACATGTCGTTTTTAATAATATTGTGATTTTTAAGAAATTAAAAACTAAGGGTAATTAAAATAAATATTCATGAGAATTTCTATAATTAAAATTCAGGAGGAAAAATATATTTTTTAGGAAAAACTCCCTTTTCTTTCTTTATTTATTTATTTATTATTTTGGCAAAAACATATTTTTCTTATTAGTAGTGTGTTTAAAAACTTACATGATTTAAAAAGCAAGTTTCAAACAAAAACCAAAATATCATGTCTTGAGTAAAACAATATTTTTCACAACATCATACTTGTCATATATATTTATCATAATTTGAAAAATAAGTTTCAAACAAAAACAATATTTTATTAGAGTAAAACACCTATGTATTTTCAACTGTTTATCACAATATCATTTATTACTTTATTTTCTATTCATAATCTTAAAAATATCAATTTAAAAAATTCAAAATTTCATAAATTATAGCATGACTAAAGAGCTAGCAAGGATTATATTGCACAGTAAAGCATAGAATTTATAAATTTTATAGCGGTCCATAGAGACGATCTTGCAATTCAAAATTAATATTTAGGCAGTTTAAAAATTAGTAAAACACGGGGGTCATATTTTCACGATAAGAATTGAATTAATCACCATTGTAAAGATAAAATGGATTTCTCTTGATTAAAAATTTGAACCCATGATTCATGGTAATTAACTCACCACTTTTAAAGCAAAGTTCTGGCCGTACACATTATCAGAAACTCTATAGGACGTGATCATTTCATTGTTGTAATAGATATAGATTATCGTAGAATGCTATAAAAATAACTATTTTGTTTTTCAGTGGAAAAAATGATGCGTGCGACGTTGTCTGGTGGTCAAGTATGGCCTTCTGTCATGTCCTTGAAAACATCATCGTGTTCTTTTCCTCCTAGTATGGTGCATAACAGGGGATTATAAGTGGTTTGTCACTGGTAGTCGTTTCATTTTTTTTCTCTCTTTTCAAGAGAAAGTGCATGTTTGTTCTCTTTTATTTTTGTTTTTTAATTTGTACCCTAAGGTTTTTTATTGCTTATTTTTGTCCTTTGTCCTTTAAAAAAAAGTATGTTTTCGATTTAGTCTTTAAATTACAATTTGTTATTTTTTTTCAATTCTCCCCTTATTCTTTTTTTTATATATTTTTTTTCTTGGCTATTTTGTTAAAGTTTTATTGGTTTTTAATTTTATCATTCAATCAAAGTTTATATTGTTTTATTTTTTTCCAATCTATCCTTCATTCTTTTGATTTCCTTTACCTTTTATTAAAGCTTTTTTCTTTTCAATTTAACCCTCCAATTTAGATTTTATTGATACCCTCTAATTTATTTTTTATTTCAATCTTCACCCTCATTTTTTATTTTGTGTGATTGAATTGTTTTCCAGTTTCTTCCTTCAGCATTTAATTTGTTCGGGATTGGGCTTCACAATTTTTTCATTTTTCATGCTTCCAATCTAATAACACAAGTCACGAGTTTTAAGAGTTAATATGGTTAGGATTTTTTATTTCCTTGTTTTCTCTTGCAATTTTATCATTTTACATTATTTTTTATACTAAAAAAATTGGTTTTGTAGTTATCTTCAATTTCATTTCTATCGGTTTATTTATTCCGGTCTCATGACCCAGGCCACAGGTCTTGAAGACCTTTTTTGGATAAAGATTTTTTAAAATTATTTACATAATATCTTTTTTCTTTTTTTTTATTCACTAAATTTCATATATATTTTTATTTCTGTTATCTTTTACTGGTTTTAATAAAGAATTTTAGTAGATATAAACGGGTAAATGTCTTATTTTACGAAATTAAATATCTTAATTTGCATCTATCTCTCAATTTTTAATGTTTCTCTTTTAGTTATTGTTAACAATATTTTTGTTTATTTAAATAGATGATTATCAATTTATTTAATTATATACCTAGATAAGTTTTTTGATTTACACTTTAATTTTTTTATATAAAAAAATATCAAAATAGCCTTCTACTCAAATTTTTAAAAAAAATTATGATTTTTTTTTAATTATTACATGCAATAAAACACATGTCAAATAGACATCGAGAGAAGAGGGTTACATATGAGCTCATGGTACCTTGAATGATTCAATCAATATATACACGTTTGTGTTTGTGATGGAGGGAGCTCAAAATTTTATAAAAGATGTTTAGATTGGAGGCCCACCCTAAGTTTGTTCAGGCTTCTCTATTAACACCTCCTATATTGACTGGGCTTTATTGTGGACCTTAGGCCCACATAATATTGGGCTAGTCGGACTCATTAACCCATGTTTCAGTTAAGGACCAAAAGGAAAGCTGATCAATATAATATACAAAACTTGAAAACCCAAGTTTGAATTTTAATGCATGAATTGATCCAATAATATTTATGATTATTGAAAAATTTTATTTATTATATCTCTCATCAATGATTTCTTTTATTCAATATATCTTTAAGTTAAGCAGAGTGCAAATCAAGGTTAGTTTAACACATATCACATGATTAGAATTATAAATTATAAATAAATAAAAATTGAATTTGGAGACAAGTTTTTTTTGTGTAAAATTATAAATTATAAATAAATAAAAATTGTAAGAAAATTGTGCGAATTGTTTTTTATGTAAAACCATGTATATTTTTAATTATTTATTTATAATCTATAAAAAAATATTTATTTATAATATATAATTTTACAAAAACAAAAAAAACGGTTGCAATTTTTTAAAAACAAAAATGCGTGTTTGGGAGTGTGATTGCGATTGCTTTTCACTCAGAAATATATCAAAATAATGTTTTTTTTATTTTTTAAAAATTATTTTTGACATCAGCACATCAAAATGATTTAGAAATACTAAAAAATATTAATTTGAAGTAAAGAAAAAATAAAAAAATTTCAATTTTTTTAAAAAATATTTTTAAAATACAAAAATAAATAATCGTACTATAGTTAAAAACTAAACTGGAAAAAGTAAAAGATAAATAAAACAAAATTAGTTTAACATATATATTTTCTGTAAGACAAAAAAAAAAACGGTTGCAATTTTTAAAAAACCCAAAAAAAAAAAAATTCAAAGACTACATTACTTGCGAATAGTACAATCTCTGGAAATTCTTAAAGTTTGTGTTTTTCGGAGTAGCGCAACCTTTGAGATTATTTTTTTTTTAGTTTAATGTGGATGTCCGGGCCAGCTTGCGTGCACCTCGACTAATTTTACTGGCCCTGAAATTAACGACCATGTAAGCCTCCAGTGGCCATCATATAAGCAACAACAAGACTCGAATCTGAGATCACAGAGGGAGCAAATCTCTTGGTCCCAAGCTTTTATTACTGAGCCACCACCTAGATGATTGATTTTTTTTTTAATATGTATGTGTGTGTTTTTTTTAAGGGTCATGTGCTATTCCATGTAATCAGCCTGTGAAATTTTAATTAGTTGTGTTACTCGTAATAACTCAATTAATTGAATTGTATTATTTTATTAGGTTGAAATTTTTTTTTATTAATTATGTTATTTAGATAAAAAAAAAACTCTAAAATGTTATAAATCGCATATGAAGAAGATAGGAACAACTATTTTACCCTCACTTCTTCACAGGTTAAATATTTTCTCAACAGAAAATAAATATGTAAGTTTTTCCAATGTGTTTGTTAAAATAATTTTTTTAATAATAAATCAAAAATTTTATTCATGCATTTAATACAAAAAAATAATTATTTATATTAATAAAAAAAATCGTTAACGATAGTTAAAAACTAAACTGGAAAAATTAAGAGATAGATAAAAATCAAGATATTTGATATCATAACGTCATGTTCTTGATTGTATTTAATAACTTTGTTTATTAGAATCGATTTTTAATTTAATCAAACAATAATAGAAATAGACATACATATTAATGTGATTGAATAAAATTAAAGAAATAAAATTTAATGCAAGGTTGCACATATTAAAAAAATATATTATCATTGTTTATGGAAAACAAGTAAAAACTAAATGGTATTTAACTAAAGACTAAATTGAAAAGTTGAAAGATAGATATGGATGTAGATATTTGATCTTGAAACATGAGGTGTAAACTCAATCTTAACTAGCAGCTTTGTTTATTGAAACTAATGTTTTATTTAATAAAACGATAATAAAAAAAATACACATATAGAAAAGTGATTGAATAAAATTAAAATAATTAAGGCTACACGTAAAGAATGCCTGTTGATAGAAAGAAATAAAATTTCAACTAAATAAAAATAAAATTATATTACATTAACAAATACCATAGAAATATGTTAAAATAAAAAAAAATAAAAGTCAATATAAACTTGGATGTGTGGGCCTGTTCTAGATGGCCCAACCTACTTACACTTAAAAAACCCAAAGTGCATGGGACTTTCAGCCTATTCCCGCACACTTGTGTTGGGTTTTATTTTTTTTTAAGAGGCAATGAACATGTTTTTTTTTTTAATAAAAAAATGATATATTATCTGCTTCTTTCTATAATCCTGATTGAAAAATTAATTACAATGATTTTTTAATCTAGAAACTTAATTTTTTATCCAAAATTCATATAAAACATTTTAGGTAAACTATTATGTAAACAATGATGCAGGCTGCAATAATTCGTCATCGCTTTTTAGTGTTTTCTAAAGTAATATAATATAACGTGCTGTAAATCCACTAGCTTGGCCGTCGAATTTCGTCTTCCCCTTTTCATACTTTATGTTCTCTCTCCGTATCTAGATCTCTGAGTACCTGTGTTGATAATATAATTATGGTTGTTTATTATTTAAAAATATATTAAAATAATTTTTTTTTTATTTTTAAATTTTTTTTTAATATTAACACATCAAAATAATCTAAAAACTCTAAAAATTATTAATTTAAAACAAAAAAAAATAAAAACAAATTCAAAATAATCTAAAAACGTATTTACCTGACCAAGTTCATTCAA
>Ga0307518_10001040_pt1 | contig 20753 bp, 13 predicted proteins | sample 25_EM_MG_FD_203889 | JGI IMG/M metagenome (GOLD analysis project Ga0307518, IMG submission 203889) | Populus trichocarpa ectomycorrhiza microbial communities from riparian zone in the Pacific Northwest, United States - 25_EM | ecosystem: Host-associated > Plants > Roots > Unclassified | place...
TCGGGATGAGCTCGTGGTGGCAAAAAATTAAGCTAAACCTCATTCCAGCCCAGCCCATGTGAGTGGGCTAGGTGTAGCCACATCATAAAAAATAAAAAAAAAACTTGTTCGGCTGACTATCAGCCCAACAAATTGGTTGGGCTAAGCCTAAGCATAACCTGTACATATAGGCTTATATCTCAGGCCCAATAAGCCCATCTCATGTGGCTAGGCCAAGCCTAACCCAGACTTATTTTCCTTAAAAAAAATTAAGGCCTTGTTTGGGTCCTTAGGACTTATTTGTCAAACACGCCCTAAGCTTTTTCCCTTTGGTTTTATTTTATCTTTATTTGTGTCTAGCCAAACAAGCCCTTCAAAATTTCAAAAAATTCTTAAGAAATTTAAAGACCATTTTGAAATTATTTTTGGATCCATCACATGGCTTTTCAATAATTTTTGCCTAATATTAGATTGTAGACTTATATTGTAAGATACCAGCCAATTATTAAAAATATATGATTTTTCTTTAGAATTTCAAAAAAAATTCAAAAATTCAAAAAAACAATTCCCTTGATTTAGAAAACATAAAAATATGCTTTTTTTTTCAAGTATTTCATTTTAATATCGGACTATAGACTTACATTGTAAGATACGGACCCTATATTAAAATTGCCTGGTTTTCTCCAATATTTCAAAAATCCAAAAAAAAAAATTATGATTTCAAAAACACCGAGAATATGTTTTGTTTTTTTGCATACAACTAAATTCTAAAGGTTTTTAACGCATATTTTTCAAAAAAAACAAAATCATATTTTTACCTTGCAAAATAGATATTGTAACCAGTTTATGATTATCTATTAAGATTCGATCAAAATACAATAAATCCCACAACAATTAATTTGTTTAATTAATATTCAGAGTATTAGAATTTAGTTGTAGACTTAAATATTTAGATATATAAAATTACACTATAAAATATACTCTCAAGATTAAAGATACAAAAACAAAAAATAAATGTGATGCTAAAAATTGAACTTTAGTTAAGATTTAATCCAATAAGATAGAGACTTTTTCACAAAAGGTAATCTACCTTGAATCTTAGATGAAACCAACAAATGAAAACATATCTTAGATTAACAATTAATCAGTAATGCAACTTACCATAGGTAGAGTATACTAGAAGTGATGCGTCTTTCTCTTGCATAACTAATTTCCTTACCCCGACTTTCACATACCATTAGGTTTTCTAGTGACTATAATATTAGATGGTGACTCATGAATCCTCTAATCATAACTTTATGATTAAACCTAAAAATATCCTTCAATTCTAGGATGCAGCTCCGCCATATGATATTGTGCACATCATGACACTAACATTTTGACTGTGACATTGATATGAACTTGCTAGAATTTCTAAACTTACAGCAAAAACTATGTACTTAAAAGTAATAATGAATAGAGATTAGGTCGAAACGACATAAAAGGACCAGATTTCTTTTACAACATGAACAGATGTTACTCACAAATTTAGGTGCTTCCCCTCGCATGAAGATGGTTAAAATAGAATCCTGGAATGCATCACCTTCTGAGAATTTTTTAACTTCTTGGAACTACTATAGTATATATAGTGATGACGTCCCATGATCAAATACGCACAATTTATGGAAATTCCTCATTGAAACAGAATGGTGGAATGGAAATTGCAGACATAAACGGCTCTTTGGGAACAAATTTCTAGCTGCAAAATGCAGCATACTTTTGTGTAATAAGGTGATGACTAGATAAATCTTATTTAGACACAAATCAGCACGTGTAGCAGACAGCCAAATGTGAAAATTAATAGCTTCACCTCTATGTTTCATATCACAAACAAACCGCTCAAATTCACCACTCCATCCAGACCTACAGAAGAACAAAACAATTAAAGATATAATGAACACACCTCTGAATCAAATACGAAGTTAAGCCCAAAACCAAGCTATTTGGCTGTGCACAATCCCATCTGCACATTCCACGTCAAAGACAACCATTACAGAAGGTCCATAACCACCTCAATAATTTAGACCAGAAAGAAAATCCAGTATCAAGCAAGACAAAAAGGCACCTGTGTATGAAAACCTGAGTGAGGCAGAGGAGAAGAAGTGAGCGGCAAACCAGATCCAGTCCCTATTGAATTCTCCCAAAGTATCTCCCTCTCTTCTTCTTTTTTCTCTCACCTTTTTATTTTATCAATTGTACAACACAAGAAAAACCGTTAACAAAAAATCACTCAGCCTCTCTTTCAACATCAACAAAATGCCTATTTCCTTCATCTACTAATTACTGCCCTGATCCTTGTGAATCATCTTTAGAAGGATTTTGCTGCTGGTGCTGCTGCACCCTAGCCTGCCCCATCTGCTGATAAATCTGACTCAAAGCTTGTGGGCTCAAAACCCCAATATGCCCATCTTGTGACAACCCAAGCTCCAATCCTGGTAACTGCTGGCTACCCACACCTAAAATTGAAGTAAGACTCATAGGCCCAATATTGTTTCCTGGCATGTCAAACCCTGAAAATCCATTTTTTTGCAAATAACTCGAGCCACCACCACCTTCACTTACTATATTTGTTGTTGATGGACCAGTGGTATTAGATGATGACTGGAACCCATAACCTCCAACTGGGGGCCATAATCCTGCACTTGTAACTTGATGGGGTCTCCCTAAATTGCCACCTAACATTGCCCAACTGGTCCTCCTACTACTGGACTCACCTATATCATCAATCTTTTGATGCAAACCAGCTGAAAGAGAAGCTCCTTGTTGTGAAATTGCACCACCAGCAGCTGCCAAAGCTGATGCAGGTATTGTACCAGTCCCAGTTGCTGCAATTATAGATGGTTCAGCTTGTTGTAGAAGCCACTGTATTGTCTCACCATCAGATTTGTGACCCAATTCTCTTGTTAATTGAAAGATTCTTGCTGCACAAAGAGCTGGCATCCTTATCCTTCTACCTCTACCTTCAACTTTTGTGTGTCTGTCTTTGTTTGAGCTTCTTTTTGGAGCTAACTGTTTCTTTTGCTCTTCTTTGTCAGCTACTACAATCTGAAAGTCTTTGATTTCTGCTGCTTTATTCTCACCCATGTTGGGTTGTAGTTGGTTTTGGTTATGGAGGTGTTGCGGTTGTTGATGATGGGGTTGTGGAGGAGTATGAGGAGAAGGAGAAGGAGAAGTGTGGGTGTGCGTAAGGGTAAAGAAAGTGGGTAGCTCATGTGGGTTTTTTGAGTTAGAGCCCTTGGGATCCATGAACTGGAAAGATAGAAAGTGGGGGAAGAGATGCAAAATAAACTTATAACAAAAAAAATAAAGAGAAGAAGAAAAACGGTCCAACCCCTCTTTGAATGAAGACCACCTGAAAAGTTCTAAACTTTCATGTCATGAATTTCACTCTTTCTGGCAAAGAAAAAAACGGGAGTATAGTATTTCCGGACTCCAAACGTGGAATAAAATTGATAAAATAACACAGCATAGAAAATAATATAATTTAGAAAGTCTTATATGATACTTATGTGTGAATTGTGAGTCACAAATGTGACTCTTTTAAATGATAAACTAGACTAACATAATTTATAGTAAAAAAGAAAGAAAGAAAGAAAGAAAGAAACATTAAACACACACTGAAACTCCGATAATAGCTTCGCTGATATAGTTGAAAAGATTTTGATAAAACAAATTCAACGACATCAAAAAGGTCATAAATAGTGAATAGAGTGGGTCACACAAGCCTTCTAAATTTTGTAGGGGCTCATTTTTCTTTAAACGACTCGTGTGACCCACTTCCATCACTGTTGGTAACCTTCCTTGTTATCGTTAGATTTTTTTCGTCAAGATCTTTTTAACCGTACTAATGGTGTCATCGTTGAAGTTTTGATGTGACTCTAGAATCTTTTTTCTTTCTCTTAGCTCTTCACAAATTACAAGGAGAGACAAAAAAAACACAAAAAAGAGAACAAGATCCTGGGGACACATCAAAGCTTCAATAACACCACCACCGATATCGTTTGAAAAATCTCAACAAGACGAATCTGATGACACTAGGGAAGGCACCAACAATGACCAAAGTGAGTATTGTAAGCTACCCAAAGGCAAGTGGTCTTGACACCTTTGAACAGCTTGTGTGACCCACTCCATTCACCGTTGGTAACCTTCCTTAGTGTCTTTGTATTCATCTAGTCGAGATATTTCCAATAGTATCAGTCATGTTATCATCAAAGTTTTGGTGTGCCTCTAGCATCTCTTTCCTTCCTTGTTCTTTCTCTCTCTTATCTCTTTTCTTCTCTCTCCTCTTTTTCATTGTAAATTGTGTTAACCTATTTTACCATTTGAGAGAAACGTATATAACACTTGCGACTCATAAGTCATATATGTTATCAGTAACTCTCTAAACTATGTTATTTTTATAAATATTTTTTATGTTGTGTTATTTTACAAAAAAAAAAGATTTTGTACTATGGTAAAAAAAAAAAAAAAACCTTCATAACTTAGTCCCTAGTAGTGCTATAAGAATTAACTAAAATCCTAATAGTGTAACTTTCTCACTCTTTATCCAAACTCAATTTTGTTTTGTAAACCTCTGCCCTTTAAGTCTACTTTTCTTTTTACAAACATGAATGTGATTGTGTACTTTTTACCTTCTCTCTGTCTCTTTGTATGATATGGACATGGTTGTTTGTGTGTACTTTTCTTACCTTTTTTTTAATTGTAGTGGTGAGTGGGGGTTGTGTTTTGACTAAACTTTTAGATAAGATGACAATTTAAACTCCCATACCAATTTCTTTCATCAATTAAGACAAACAACAACACATGACATGAAAGAAAGACAACACTCATTTGCACATCTATGGATATATTCTCCATTTATTTCTATCTTTATATTTTCTTGTTTATTATTTTTCTTTTGCATGTGATAAGTAATAGCAATACATGATGTCATCTCTTGCAAGGAACTCAAGTTCTCATGTGGATGCTTGAGGTGTAAACATCTGCCTATAAATGCATCTAACTTACTATAAGTCTATCCCTTAGACATAGTAGACATAAAACTTGTCATTAACTCCTTCAAATAATATGTAATGTATTTTTTCATGAAATGATTGCTTTCAAGCTCAACACCAAAAATGTTTGTAATTGTAAGTTTTTATTATTTTAAGTGATTACTTTTTTCATTGCTAAATTAAGGACATGATTCCCACTAATAAGTGTGTGTTCGGCATTACATAGCTTTTATGGTTACGATTTAAAAAATATAGGTTTAAAAAAACACTTTTAATTGCAGTTTAAAAAAATATGTGTTTTGTTAAAGTTGATGTGAGATGGATTTTTGCATGTAAAATAAATAAATAAATAATTCATTTATAAAAGCAATTATTTTAGCTTTTACAAAATCAAGGTTTGAAATGCAACTTTATATGGAGCCTAATGTAAAAGCAGAAGTTATTTGACGAACCATATGATTTTTTCTATATAGTTTGGGAAAAAAATAGAAGCTACCACGATACTAAACAGTCTCTAAAAAAATAATTGTGGCATTAACTATAACCTCAAAAAATAGGCTAGAGGGGGCTGGTGGTGGTGTATGTTTACAAGTATGATCTAAAAACGGGGTTGTTTTGAAAATAAACACTAATTAGAGAGGGGGGAAAGGGAAACTAGCATTGATTAAAAAAAAAGTTGGAAAATAACATGGTTTTAACAAAAACATGATCGGAAATGAAGACTTTAACAAAGACACGATTAGAAAGGACTTTGACTAAAACAATCAAATTAACCCCAAATACAAACCCTAAAGAATACCCAAACCTCAAATCATAACCCTAAATCTCAAAAACAAACCTTAAACACTAACATTAATCACTAACTCTAAAAACAAACACTAATCAATAACTCTAAAGACAAACACTAACTAAATATAGTAAAATATTTTGTTTTTTTTTTGCCTTTTTTTATCTTTTGGTTTGTTTCTCCAATTCTATCATTTAGTGTGGGGTTTTTATTGAATTTTATCTTTCAGTATTATGTTGATAATAAACCTGAAACAAACCAAAAGATAAAAAGGCCAACAAAACCAAAACACTTTATTATATTTAGGGGTTTGTTTATAGGGTTATTAATTAGCGCTTATTTTTATGATTAGTGATTAGTGTTGGTGTTTAAGCTTTGTTTTTTAGATTGAGGGTTATGATTTAAGGTTATGGTATTGTTTAAAGTTTGTATTTGATGTTAGTTTGGGATTACGGTTGATTTGTGATTTAACTTTTGGTCAAAGTCGATATCCCAATTGCATGGTTGTTAAAATCATTATTTATAATCATATTTTTGTTAAAACTGTGATATTTTTAAAATACTTTTTGGCTAGTGCTATTTTGCCAAAACTTCAACCTGAGTGTATTTGAAAGGAAAAATTCCTCTAAAAAGGAATGAGAGGATTTAATCTTGATTTGTTTTATGTTTGTTAAAGGGCTATTTTTGCTTATCAGCACCTTTTTTAAAACAATATTGGTGAAATAACACGATTGAAAAATGAATTGATGAAATAGCATAGTTTGTACATGTCGTGATTGAGAAACATAATATTTATAGCATGTTACTATTCATAATAGTGACATCTAAAAAAAATTATTGAAAGGGTAGGAGAGAGAAAAAGAAAAAACATCGGAGACACACCGAAGCTTCGATTAACACATCACTAGTACCATAAAAAAGATCTCGACAAGATAAATCCAATAACACCAAGGAAGATCATCAATGGTTACCCGAGTGCGGCACATTTGCCGCCTAAAGATGGTGGTGGCTCACTTGTCTTTGGCGGCAAGTATGGCCCACTAGATCATTGTAAGTGACTTTTTTAATGTCATTGGATTTATCTCATTGAGATCTTTTTATAGTATTGGTGGTGCCATAATTTTCTCCATGGCATTAACAATCATCAAGAATGCCAAACTTTCTTGTAATGTTTCTATTTATGACTACTTTATGCATGCATGTAGGCTAGAGTGTGTGTGTGTGTGTGTTTCAATTTATTTTTTTAATATTTGATCTTTGTTCTTTTAATCACTATTTTTTTTATTTTAAATAATCTATAAAATTATAATTGTTTTTCAATTTCACATCTTTTATCTTTTTATCTTTTAAATTTGGTCCTCATTTTTTTCATTGATATTTGTTTTGTTTGGAATTATTTTTTAAATTGCTTTCTTTTTACAACATCAATGGTGACCCGAGTGTGGCACACTTGCCGCCTAAAGATGGTGGTGGCTCACTTGTCTTTGGCGGCAAGTATGTCCCACCTGGGTCATTGTAAGTGACCTTTTTAATGTCATTGGATTCATCTCATTGAGATCTTGTTATGGTATCGGTGGTGCCATAATTTTCTCCATGGCATTAACAATCAACAAGAATGCCAAACTTTCTTGTAGTGTTTCTATTTACGACTGCTTTATGCATGTATGTAGGCTAGAGTGTGTGTGTGTGTGTTTCAATTTAATTTTTTAATATTTGATCTTTGTTCTTTTGATTACTATTTTTTTTATTTTAAATAATCTATAAAATTATAATTATTTTTCAATTTCACATCTTTTATCTTTTTATCTTTTGAATTTGGTCCTTATTTTTTTCATTGATATTTGTTTTGTTTGGGATTATTTTTTAAATTGCTTTCTTTTTACAACATCAATGATGACCCGAGTGTGGCACACTTGCGCCTAAAGATGGTGGTGGCTTACTTGTCTTTGGCGGCAAGTATGTCCCACCTAGGTCATTGTAAGTGACCTTTTTTAATGTCATTGGATTCATCTCATTGAGATCTTTTTATAGTATCGGTGGTGCCATAATTTTCTCCATGGCATTAACAATCAACAAGAATGCCAAACTTTCTTGTAATGTTTCTATTTACGACTACTTTATGCATGTATGTAGGCTAGAGTGTGTGTGTGTGTGTGTGTGTGTGTCAAATTCTGTGTCAGCCCTTTTAAAATTTTAGACCAACCATTTCAATTTATTTTTTTAATATTTGATCTTTGTCCTTTTGATTACTATTTTTTATTTTAAATAATCTATAAAATTATAATTGTTTTTCAATTTCACATCTTTTATCTTTTTATCTTTTAAATTTGATCCTCATTCTTTTCATTGATATTTGTTTTGTTTGGGATTATTTTTTAAATTGCTTTCTTTTTACAATTTCATCATCCTTAAGATTTTTTTCTAATAAATTTAATCCTTATTCTTTTTATTGTTATTTTTTTTAACCTTAGCAAGTTTTTTATATCGATATTTTTATCATGATTTTATAATTTGACATTAAACTGGTTGAGAATTAAGCTTTTTTATTGAACTTGATTCCAGGATTTTATTAGTTATGAGTTTTAGATATTAGACGAGGTGTAGGAAGTTCATTTTGGGTTTTCTTAGTTTTTATTTTCTTTTGTTTAAGCTAATTTCTTTTATTTTCATCCTTTAGCATAAACTCCATTAGAGACTAAGTTCTATTCTTTTTATTTATTTTTCTTTATGTAGAACTTTTTACTTGTCTTGAAAATGACTTTGATTATCTTGAGTCTTTTTATTTATCGTTCTTTATTGTGTTTTTTTGGTTAATTCTTTAAATTAATATTTTTTTATTTCATCCTTCAATATTTGGAATAAGTTTTTTAAGCAATTTATAAAATTAAAACTCATTTTCAATTTCATCCCCTTTTAATCTTTTTAATCTTTTCAATTTAGTCTTAATTCTTTTAGTTGTGAGTTTAAGACCTTAGCCCAAGTTTAGGTGGTTCACTCGTGTTTGTTTGGTTTATTTTGTTTTTTTATTAAAGCTTATGTTTTTTTCAATTTCATCATTTAGTATTTATATCATTAGTTATTAGGTTCTCTTTTTAGGGTCTTTTTATTTGTTATTTTTTGCAAGTTTTCCATTCTTTTTTATTGGTAGAGTCTATGCCTTGAGTATCATTTTTTAAAAACACGTTTGCATCGCCCGACTATCTTCTTTTTTTCTATATAAAAAAAATGGTTCTTGCGAGCCCACAAATCTAGTAGTATTCTATAGTGGGGTATAATCTATTATGCAAAACCTCATTAAGGAGAATGATAATTGATGAGGTTAGTACATATGTAGAATGTAAATATTTGAGTTTATTTTATTTTATTTATGTAGTGTATAAGTTCTATTAATTTATATTTAAAATTTTATTCTTTGTTAATTATCTTCATGACATTTCATATTTGTCAACGAGATCCTTAAGTTTACAAAGAATTAAATGAACAATAACAAAATCAACGGACAAGTTGCATAAAATAAAATTTTAAATAAAAAATGATAAAAATCATATAAAATTAAAGAGTGTTTATTGAAAATAGCAGCTCCAAAACAAACATTTAGGAAACTAACATATTTCCAAAAAGTCTCGAGATAATAGCATATTTTAATGCGCTGGATGTTAGGAATAAGGCAATCTAGTGAATTGTGTTGTTAGTAAGTATGCAAAAAAAAAAAACTATACATGTATTTTTCAAATGATTAATATTCATTTTATTTGTGATAATAATCCATTTAAATTTTAATAGAAATCTTTAACTTACAAGGTTAAATGACTACAAATATTCATTTTTATTGATAATTATTATCATTATTAATTAATCTAATAAGTTAAGGAATCCTATTTAAATTGAAATTAACAAAACCTATAAGGAGTGGAAAAATCATTGTAGCACTAAAGAGAAATTATTGTAGATTATAATAGTGAATTGATGGTTTTTCCCTTAAGCAAATCAACTAAAAAGACTAAGTTTGTGGGTAAAATGATATTTTTCGTATGATCAATTTGTCATTTTCATTTTGATTGAGGGTACAAAGATTTTTTACCCTTTTAGAATAGTAAAATACATTTACTTTCTTTAAAAACAAAAACCAGATAATTGGTTTCCAGGGGCTTTTTGAGATTTTATATTTTTTAGTAGGGTAAATTTAGTAAAATATCATTTGTATCAAAATTAATTTAAGCTTTCTTTGAGGACATTTTTGTATTTTCATGTAGGTTTTTTTGTTTGTTATATTAAGGTTGGTATAAGGATCAATTGGTCTTTTATATTAATTTAAAAATATTAAAAATAAAAAATTGTTAGTGCGTGGGAGGACACTGTAGCACTTTGGCGGCGCGTGTGGCGTCCTTCGGTGGTGAAAAATTTTCTTATGCCATGTCATTGGATTCCCCACAACATCATCTTCCTCCATACACAACGCTTGTTGGTTTTTTCATGATAGACTATTATTGGTGCTATTTTCTTGTTCTTTTCTTTTCTCTCTTTTCTCTCAAAGTTCATGTTGGGCATTTAAAATTTCAAGGTAGTCCCCTTAGTTGTATATATTTGAGTATCGGTCGTCAAAATTCATATTTGAAATTTTTTTTATAGAAGTTAAAAGGGAATGAATGGGCTTTTTGTTCCGATTCCTACAGACGGTGCCACTAATAAAGCTAAGAAAAAACTTCAAAAAATCTTAATTGAACCTAAGCTTTCTTTGTGGATAATTTTGGGTTAGAATTGGGCATTACTTGCAAAATAACCCTCTGATGTTTAAGTTAGTCTAGAGCTTTACAGGCAAATAAATTGTATAAAAAATGGATTGAAATGTAGTTTTTGTGTTACTAAGATAAAAATCCTTATTTTCTCTTGCTAAAACATGGAATATATAGCTGGAATAACATGGAAAATATCTAAAGACATACAAGTGAAAAGTATTATTCATAAATAGTACCATGCATATTATTATTCATGAATAATAATGAATGGTAAACCGAGATGAGCTATCTCGGTCAGACCGAAGCTTGAGCTTAATCGGGTCTCGGCTTAACCGAGCTTTGTGGAGCTTAGTTTTACTTTCCCAATAGAAGAGAGAGAAATGGAGAATAGATAGACGAGGGTAGGTTAGTTGGGCCATAGCCTAACTAAGACAAAAAAAGCTTTGTTAGACCATGGTCCAGCCGAGTTTTAAAATACCATTTTTTTTTTGTATTATCATTTACCCCCCTTCCCCCTAGAATTCTTGTAAACATACATGATTTGATGACTTTAACCAGCTAGAGAGGGGGAGTATAGTTGCATAAAAATATTACTTGAATAGGTATGTCATTGAATGTTTGCTTTTTTTAAAAATTCTTGAGAGATCTTATCAATGTTTTATGAAAAAAGATTCATGATTTTTTTTGGAGACAGTAGTCGTAGGGACTTAGAGAAAGTCGGTCACAAGTATTTGAATATAGTTGATCATAAGACTTGGAGGTCGAGCTCGATTTAGCCCCCCCTCCACAAAGAGAGAGAGAGAGAGAGAGAAGCTTAGTTGGGTTATTGTCCAACCACGCCAAAAAAGCTTGGTTGCATCATGGCCCAATTGAGCTTGAGGTGAGGCTCTATTGAACATCCCAACAGAGTTTGAACTGATTTTATTTTATTATTATTATTAATTTATTATAATTCTTATTTTTAAAATAAAATATTATATAATAGAATTCAATTTAATTATATTATTTGATATATATATATATTGAGTTATAAATCTTGACTATCTAGCTTTTAATTCATAAATCAAATATGTCAATTCAAGAAATCGTAAAATCTTGTTCAATATTATGGTGGAAGCTGACAAGGTGGAAAGATATGCGAAATGATCCTTTAAAAGAAAATACGCATAAGAAAGCCGATGTGCACATACCAAGGTTGTCGTTCGGCCATCCAGAGAATAGGATTATAACATCCTTTTCCTATGCATCATCATGTCTGATGGGCTCATATTCATGCCACCATCACACATGGATCCAGGATTCATAGGACCCCGAGACATTTTTTCTTTAGAGAGAGACAAAGGATCAAGATTAGCATAGTGTTTTTCCACTCAGTTTAGATTATAGATAATACTTGAAAGTGGGGGAAAAAAATGTAAATTAGGGTTTTTAAAAGGAAATAAAAAGGGGTATTTTAAAAAATAATTTTCAATGTCAATTAAAATTAAACTCATTGAGCAAATCATAGTGTCTTTCCTCTAATTTACTTTTGATTATTTTCTATAAACGGAATCCTATTTGAAATTCAAATTAATATTCTAAAAAAGATTCCAAATAAAAGAATTGATTTAATCCCATGAATTAAATTTAATTCCAATAGTTCAACTACATAATAATCTTATTATAAGTATACTTGTCTCATAGCCTAAACTTGTCTCATAGCCTAAACCACCATTCTAATCAGGTATTTTCTTATTAATTTTATATATTAAGGAAATAATTAGTTAAATTATGATACAAATAAAATAATGTTTTACCAATATTTAAATATTCTTAGGTTATATTGGTAACAAGAAATGGAATGATGAGAATGAGAATAAAATATTTATTTTTATTTTATAAGTATTTGATTGAAAGAAATGAAATAAAATGAGAATGAGAATGAAAATAAAAATTAATTAGTTTTATTTTCATGGAGAAGGTGAGAATACAAATAAAAAATAAGAATACATTTTTTAAATGATATATTTTTTTAAATTTATTTTATATCAACACATAATTACCACTTAATCCACTAATTAACACCATCAAACAATAGTGATGATATTTTATTTTAAACAAATATGTTATTATTAATATTATAGTTGCTACTGCTACTATTATTACACCACCACTCTTCTTTCACCACCATCTCTAGACATGGTGGCATTATTTTTTTTAAAATAATATGTTATTTGTTATTGTTATGTTATTATTACTATCATTATTATATGCTCCTTCTCATCTCCTGTCACCATCAGCACCGCAGTCATTTCTATTATTTTTATTATTTTAATTATTGATGAAATCATTCTTTTAACTATTATTTCTTTTTATTTTAAAAATAAAGCATTAAAAATCTTCAATTCATTCCAATTCTATGTTACTATTTTAATTACAGTATTAGTGATGGGGTTATAAAAATCACAGGGTGTGTTCTACGGTGAATTATTCCTTGAAATCACCCCACATCCTTTATGGTGTATTCAATGACCTCCACTTCAAGACCACGCAGACTTTTCCTTGGGCAAATCTTTCTCTAGGGGAATATCAGCTCTTTCTAGAATAACTACCTGCACAAAATCCCCCGGGGTGTTGATGGAGGGCCCTCCGAAGATCAAGTCAGTACCATGTATTTTTCATGTAACAAAAGACATTAATTGAAGTATTAATGAGCTTTTATGAAAATAGATAGAGCAGAAGGAAGAAGATGGAGAATTCAGGAAGAAGAAGACGTGAATGTGTTTTGTCCTAGAGTATAAGATTTTTCTCCCCCTTCTTTTCCTGTCTATTCATGCTTCCTTTTATATTACCCGACTTGACTTGCTTTATGCAACGTAGGAGAGATAGAGATGTAATCTTGTAATAGTAAAATAATATTATTCTACTACTCATGCCATCACATCTAATTAATATAAACATGAGCTGCTTGTTTGTATTTAATGGTATTATGATGGGCATCATGATTATCAATTCAGGCTCAGGATATGGGGAGCTCACTGTAGAGTGACTCTTCAGCTTCACACCTAATTTAAGAGATGTTGGGCTTAATTCACGCCCCAAGCCCAGGAGATAGCTGGGAGTGGACGCGTCTGTGCCCAATATAGAATTGGGTGTGGTCACCCCTTGACCCAACATGGGACTGCGCGTGGACGCATCCTTGCCCAACGTAGAGCTGGGCGTGGTCGCACCCGGGCCCAGTCATGGGACTGGGCGTGGACGCGTCCGCGCCCAACTTAGAGGTGAGCATGGTCGCACCGCGTCCGCGCCCAACTTAGAGGTGAGCATGGTCGCGCCCGGGCCCAGTCGTGGGACTGGGCGTGGATTCGTCCGCACCCAACTTAGAGTTGGACACCCGAAAAGACATGGCCCCATTTGGAATTATGATTTTCCCGCATTATCTCTTAAATGAGGTTGATTTGAAAAACCATGACCCATCAGTAGCCTCCCAAGTCTGCTCATCTTTAGAGAAATGGGGAGACTTAAGACTAAAGAGATTTCAGACTGACCTTAATTGAGTCGTGACCCTGGTCAGGGCGTCTTTTAAACTCCCCTTGTCAAGGCCTCACTAGCAGGGATGGTGTTGCCAAAGAGTTCATTGTTTAAATCTTCAAGATTTGTTCCCAGTTCTTCCTCTTAGGAATATTGGACACTTACTGTTGCCCTGGAGAAGTGGGCCCTAGACTCCACAAGGGTGTGTAGCCTTGTTTGGACCAGTAGGAGGTGTTGTTGTAGGAGGGCTGGTTTTAGCACTTTCTTGATGTTGTAGAGGCTAGTACATGTGCTATCCAGGAGAGGTGTGGGTCCCGGACCGCACACAGGGTGTGTAACCCGAGTTGGATAGACGGTGTGAGCCTGATAAGGTCGTCCTAGCACTCTTGATCCCAACTAAAAGGGCTAGACAAAAGGAAGGGAGGGGGCGCTGACAGCCGCCCTGAGGAATGAAGCATTGATCCCCTATTATTGCCTTGGAGTTGTGGGTCTCAGACGCCACATGAGTGTGTGACCCCGATTAGATTGGTAGGAAGTATTCTTGAGAAAGGAACGTGAATAAAGTAAGAACATAAGTGACAAAGATATGCATTTTTTATTTATGTATTTAACAATGATACAACTTAAGGTGGTCTAAATGCCACGCATGAGGAAGGTTAGAGCCTTATGGGTCTTGCAGATGATAGGTGTTGGCTTTCACCACCTTTATCACCCTAAAAGGACCATCCCATTTTGGAGCTAGTTTTCCTTTACTCTCTCTATTGCATGTGGCTTCCAGTTTCCTTAGTACTAAATCCCCTTGTTTGAAAGTCATGTTCTTCACTCTAGCGTTGTGATATTGGGTGGCCTTATGTCTATAGGCCTGGTTCTTCATAGCAGCTGCGAGTCTGGACTCTTCTAGTAAGTCGAGATTGACTCTGAGTCCTTGCTCATTGTTTTGAGGAGAGAAGTATAGTACCCTAGCGCTGGGGCATCCAATCTCTGCTGGGATCATAGCTTCAGTTCCATATGTGAGGAGAAAAGGGGTTTCCCCCGTTGAGTTATTTGTTGTTGTTCTGTAAGCCCGTAAGATTTCGTTCAAGAGCTCTGCCCATTCTGACTTGGCATCTTTTATCTTCTTCTTCAAACCGTTGAGTAGGACCCGGTTGGTAAGTTCAGCTTGCCTATTCATCTGGGGGTGTGATACCGAATAGAACTTGTGGTCAATCTGCAACCTTTCACACTGTTCCCTCATCTTCTAGTTGTCGAACTAGGTCTCATTATCAGTGATCAGTATCCTGGGTACTCCGAATCAGCAGATCATATTCTTACATAAGAAAGAGATCACCTTGTTAGCTGTGATGTTCGCCAATGCTTCAGCTTCCACCCACTTAGTGAAGTAGTCCACGACCACTAGGACAAACTATCTTCTCCCAGTTGCTTTGGGGAAGGGTCCTAGAATATCCATTCCCCAATGGCAGAAGGGTCAAGGAGAAGGGATTGTTGTCATCTCAGCTAAAGGTTGCCTTGACACTAGAGCAAATCTTTGACACTCGTCACACTTATTCACCAGGTCTCTAGAATCTTGTAATATGGTGGGCCAATAAAAGCCTGCTCTTGTAACCTGGGCAGCCAAGGCTCTAAAGCCTGCATGCAATCCACAGACTCCCTTGTGCATCTCTCTTAAAACATAGATGTTTTCCTCTGAGGATAAACACTTGAGGAGCGGTGCTGATGTGGATCTCTTATACAAGACCCCGTCAATCATGGAGTAACCCGATGCTCTCTTGGTCAGCTTAATGGCTTCTAGTCTTTCTGGAGACACAGTTCCCGTGAGTAAGTATTCCTTGACCGGTGTTCTCCAATCATTAGCTCTCATGATTGGAAAAGTTGTAGTACTGCTCTTTTCCATGTTGGGACGGTCCAGAACTTCAATCCATACATCAATAGGGAGGTTTGTTGGGTTAGCACTGGCTAGCTTGGAAAGAAAGTCAGCTTGTGTATTTTCCTCCCTAGGCACTCTGACGATCTTGACTACCCTGCCCTTTGAGCTAGCATGGCTTTGACCTTTTCTGAATACAATATCATGGTCGGATCTCTAGCTTCATAGATTCCCTAGCATTGCCCCACAATCAATTGGGAATCACTGTGCACCTGTAGAGGATACGCCTTCAGGGCTTCCGCTAGACCCAAACCTGTTATCACAACCTCATACTCGACCACATTGTTAGTAGTTGGGAATCCAAACCTAAGCCCATATTGGTAAACCTGCCCCTCTGGATTGATAAGAAGGATCCCCGCTCCGCTTTCTTCTTGTGTGGAGCTATCATCCACATAGAGTCGCCAATCTTGAGAGAAGATCCACCCGGGTGACCCAGGGTCTTCTAGCTTCGGATTGGGAGAAAGATCCTATGTGGCGACCTTTTCAAATCTGCATTCAGCTATGAAGTCGTCCAAGGCGCAGCCCTTTGATTGCAGGCCTTGTCCCATACTGCAATCCATCTTCTCCTAGTTTCACTACCCATTTCACCAGTCGTCCTAACATGTCCAGTTTGTGAAGAATCTGCCTTAGAGGTTGGTCTGTCAACACTACCACCTGGTGTGCCTGAAAGTAGGCCCTTAGATTCTGGGAAACTGTCATCAGTGCTAAGGCCATTTTTTCTACTACAGGTAACGGGTTTCTACATCTAGTAGTGCTTTGCCAGCATAGTAGACTAGACGTTGTACTCCTTCTTCCTCCCTGACCACTACCGCACTAACAGCCCGGTCTACCACCCTCAATTATAAGAACAAGGTCTATCCTTCTCTAGGTTGAGAGAGAACATTTGGGGAGGAGAGGTAAATCTTCAGTTCTTCGAAAGATTTCTGACATTCAGGTGTCCATTGGAAGTTGGGGGCATTCCTTAGGACTTTAAAAAATGGCGAACTTCATTCCCCTAGTTTAGCTATGAACCTGTTCAAAGCGGCTAACCTCCTTATGAGACATTGTACTTCCTTCACTGTTTTGGGGGGATTTATGCCTAGTAGGACTTGTATCTTCTCCGGATTAGGCTCAATCCCCCTGTAGCTAACCAGAAAGCCCAAGAATTTCCCTTCTCGGATGGCGAACACACACTTGAAGGGGTTGAACTTCATATTGTGGTCCTCCAGTACTTGGAAGACTTCCTTGAGATCCCGCAGGTGTTGTCCAAAGGTCATACTTTTCACCAATATATCATTTATATATCCCTCCATGATTCTGCCTAACTGATGCTTAAACACTTTGTCGACCATCCTCTATTATGTGGCCCCTGCATTCTTCAAATCGAAAGGCATGAATCTGTAGCAATAGGTCCCTTCTTCGATTATAAAGGATGTCTTTTCTTCATCAGTTGGATGCATGGGGATTTGATGATACCCGAAGTATGCATCCAAGGAGCTAAGAAACTTGTACCCGTTGTTAAATCCACCAGTCTATCTATCTTGGTGAGTGCATAGCTATCCTTTGGGCAAGCTTTATTTAAGTATGTGAAATCCACACACATTTTCCATTTGTCGTTGGCCTTCTTTACCATCATAACGTTGGCAAGCCACTCAGGGTAGGTCACCTCCCATATGAATCCTGCTGACATGAGTTTGTCCACCTCTTCAGCAATGGCTTTCTGCCTATCCCCCCTCACACTTTTCTTTTTCTGACATACAAGGGGAAAACTGGGATTTACACTCAGCCGGTGTGAAGCTATTTTAGAGCTGATCCCCGGCATCTCCTCTAGACAAAAGGCAAAGTTACCTCTGTGTGAAACCAGCAGCTCCGTGAGGTCTTGTTTCTATTGGTTGTTCAGGGTGCAACCTACTTTCGTGGCCTCCTTCTCTCTAGGCCCCAAACAAACTTCAACCAGCTCTTCAGCTGCCTCTATTCTGACCTCGGGCTTCTCCTCATAGGTTTCAGGACGATCAATCAACATGGTCTTCTTGCCCTTCAGGCATGTGTTAGCACACTCTCTCGAGATTTCTTGATTTCACTTCACCGCTGCTATTCCTTTACTGGTTGGGAATTTCAGGGTTAGATATTTAGTGCTGACTTCTGCTCTGAGCTGATGGAGTAGTGGCCTTCCGATGATGGCATTGTAAGGGAGGTGGGTAATAATGACCATGAAGGTCTATTGGAGAGTTACACAACAAGGTGCAGACCCCATAATGACGATCAACCCCACTACTTCCTTCACGGGCACTGTTGTCCCTTCTATCCCGATGAGGGGTGTTGGCACTAGAGTCATTCTGGAGTCATCTATTCCTATCTTCATCATGGCCTCAGCTGACATGATGTTCACTAAGCTGTCATTATCCACTAGTATCCTGTGAACCTTGTGTCTTTCCATTACATTGGAAATCACCAAGGCATATTCATGCGGGTATTCAATCCCCCGTCCATCAGTAGGGGTGAAGGTGATAGGTTCATACCAAAACCTTTCTTGGTTCGCTGCCACTAAGACTTGATCCCCCACCCTTGTCCTCTTATTTCTAGCAACATCCACATTAGTTGTTGAGCCCCCCAGTATGATTAAGATCTCAGAGAGTGTTGGTCCCTGCTGTCTTACTTTGTCTCTCTCCCTGTCTTGAGATGGATCTTTTTTTAAGAACGGTATGAGGTATCCTTGAGCTAGGAGCCTCTCCACTTCTTTTATAAGAGCATTACAATCCTCGGTGTCATGTCCCCTCTCCCTATGAAGCTGGCAGTACTTCTTGGAGAACTTAAGGTTGGGATTGGGCTTTAAGGGAAGAGGATATTGAAGCAAGTTTTGGCCTTTCAGAGCTGTATAGATGTTAGTGTAACTGGTATTTACAGGGGTATAGACCCTTTTGGGTTTACTGGGATGTTCTTAGAGGGGTCCTTTCTTCTTAACCTCTTGTCGTCTGAATGGGAACGGTTCCTGTTGTGGGGGTTCATCATTAATGCCTCCTCTATGGACCTGAGTGGAGCTTCTACGAGCAGCCAAGGCTTCCTCTACTCTTATGTGACTCTCAATCATTCGCTTCACCCTCAGGAAAGTTATGTTTCGTAATAGGTGGAGTTGCTTCCATAACTTTTCATTTCTGACTCCTTTGATCAAATCCTCAGAGGCTATGGGCTCCAGTAGGTCCTCCACCTAAAGCATTTCTTCATTGAATCTCCTCAGATAGGCCCAAGTGGGCTCCTTCTTGCCTTGGACAATCCTAAATAATTTAGTGGAGCTTTTCTTCATGGGGATGTTGATGCTGAAACGTGCCACCAGCTTGGCACATAGGTCTTGGTAGCCCGAGATTGACCCTGACTTCAGGTTATTGTACCACCTCCTTACGTTCCCCCTGAAGGTGGTGGACAATATCTTACACATCCCATCATTGTCATGGATGACCAGCTCAAGGCTCCCCCTCATATTTTGGATATGCTCCCGAGGGTCTGTGAGTCCATCATACGTGTCTAAGCTCATCTTTGCGGACAAATACTCCTTGGGTACTCTGGCTTCCTGAACTCTCTTGTACAGTGGAGAGCCTTCCACCTGATACTAGTGGGCAGGTTAGTGATGCTCTGAGACCTCCTCGATCCTTTTTCTATGTCGTTCCCGGTGTGGACCAGATGAACTGTACAAATCCGACATGGAATGGTGGGAGGGGTGATCTTTTTCTCTCCCACGGTGGCTAGTTTGATTTCTGTAGGAATGCTCACTTCTTAATGGAACTGTGGGGTGGTGTGAATGTTCTCGAGTTGGACTATGAGAACGATGCCTGAATGGTTCCCCTTTATTCTGGATGTGCGTCCATGACATGCCTAGATAGAACCACACATCAAAGCTTAGTTTCTTGCTGGAGAAGTAATTAGCTTTTTGTAAGGTTCCCACAGACGGCGCCAATTGATGGGGTTATAAAAATCACAGGGAATCTTCTAGGGTGAATTATTCCTTGAAATCACCCCACATCTTTTATGGTGTATTTAATGACCTCCACTTCAAGACCACGGAGGCTTTTCCTTGGGCAAATCTTTCTCTAGGAGAATATTAGCTCTTTTTGGAATAAATACCTGCACAAAGTCCTTCGGGGGTGTTGATGGGGGACCTTCCGAAGATCAAGTTAGTATCATGTATTTTTTATGTAACAAAAGACATTAATGGAAGTATTAATGAGCTTTTATGAAGATAGAAAAGAGGATAAGGAAGAAGATGGAGAATTCATGAAGAATAAGTCGTGAATGTGTTTTGTCCTAGAGTACAAGGTTTTTCTCCCCCTTCTTTTCCTGTCTATTCATGCTTCCTTTTATATTACCCGACTTAACTTGCTTTATGCAACGTAAGAGGGATAAAGATGTAATCTTGTAATAGTAAAATAATATTATTCTACTGCTCAAGCCATCACATCAATATAAGCATGGGCTGTTTGTTCGTATTTAATGGTATTATAATGGACATCATGATTATCAATTCAGGCTCAGGATATTGGGGGCTCACTGTAGAGTGACTCTTCAACTTCACACCCAATCTAAAGGATGTTGGGGTTAATTCACGCCCCAAGCCCAAGAGATAGTTGGGCGTGGACGCGTATGCGCCCAACATAAAGTTGGGCGTGGTCGCCCCCGAACCCAACGTGGGACTAGGCGTGGACGCGTCCTCGCCCAACGTAGAGCTGGGTGTGGTCGTGCCCGGGCCCAGTCGTGGGACCGGGGTGGGCGTGGTCAGGCCCGGGCCCAGTCGTGGGACTGGGCGTGGACGCGTCCGC